>ENA-ORNP01002770-ORNP01002770.1-human-gut-metagenome-genome-assembly--contig:-NODE-2770-length-13749-cov-3.302833_pt1 | contig 13749 bp, 10 predicted proteins | sample MGYA00242119_ERZ509030 | MGnify/ENA primary metagenome ERZ509030 (study PRJEB26280, sample SAMEA2338708) | human gut metagenome | biome: human gut; feature: human-associated habitat; material: faeces... | reverse complement strand
ATCTTCTCTTTTAAATAAACAGTGGTCAGCAATAACTAACCACTGTTTATTATATCGCCTATTTTGTTCTTCTCCAACTCATTAACAGTAAAAATACTCCATTCGACAATAAATTTCTATCTCTCTGATATTGTATATCCACTATAGTTTTAGATGTATCATCTTTACCATCTTGAATTGATCAGAAACTGTCATACTGACCTTTGTGGATAGCTTTAAGCCATTTTTAGGGATGTAACGATAGTATGGTTCCTCCGCAATCACCTTCACATTACCCCCGATCTTTGCTGCCAGTTCTTCCGCTGAATCCACATAAAAGAACATCTGTGCATCGGCATGGCCGACCTGTTTCATATATTTTTTCTTCATCATGGTCATGCCTCTTTTGTTCACCGTATCAAAAACAACTTCCATATTTCCAAATTGCCCAATCATACGCAGAAGGGCAATGACCTTATGTTCCTCAAAATAATGAAATAACCCGCCTGCAGTAACGAGAATAGGAGCATCAAGTACATCATTGCGAACTTTTTTGATCCAATCCTTTGCAAAGGCATCCCCGGAAATATATAATTCCCTCTCTGGTTCGGGAAGAAGTCCCCGCCGGTATTCGATTACATGAGGCAGATCCACGGCATACCAGTGCGACTTTCCATTGTCGCAGCGGTAATAGGCCGTCTCCAGACCGCAGCCGAGCTGGACAATCACACCGTCCGGTCTGCGCTTTAAAAACGACCGGATGAAACGGTCCATATTAGCAGACCGCACCGCTGAAGCCAGCAGGGTATACTGGCTCTGACTGCCGTTTTCCTGCAGGTCGGACGGCAGCTTTTCTTTTAATTCCAAAGCCTTTTTATCATATATGATCTGCGGGCAATGCTCGCTGGCATAAATCCTGCCCAGCATGGGGACAAAAAGTGTGTCCTCCACAACGCCTAAATGTGACATTCTGTGTCCTCCTTTTTCGAACAGCTTTGTATCAGCCCAACGCCACATCCAATACCATCATCAAAGTGAAACCGACTGCAAACAGAATGGTTCCCACATTGGAGTGCTTTCCGGCCGACATCTCCGGAATCAATTCCTCTACCACCACATAAATCATTGCACCAGCGGCAAAGCTCAGAGCATAGGGCAGTACCGGGACTAAAATTCCTGCCAGAAGGATGGTCAGGAGCGCACCTATCGGTTCTACCGCACCGGACAGCGTTCCATACAGAAATGAGCGGGATTTGGAGAAACCCTCCGCTTTCAGGGGCATGGATATAATAGCGCCTTCAGGGAAGTTCTGAATGGCGATACCCAGAGAAAGAGCCAGCGCCCCCGCCAGCGTGATCCCACTGTCCCCGTAGAGCCACCCGGCATAGACTGCGCCCACTGCCATCCCTTCCGGAATATTGTGCAGTGCTACTGCCAGAGTCAGCATAGTTGTTTTTCCAAGACTGCTTTTGACGCCTTCAGCCTCTGAGCTGCCACGATGCAGATGCGGGATCAGCCGATCCAATCCCAGTAAGAATAAAATACCAAGCCAGAATCCAGCTACAGCAGGGAAGAAGGACCATTGCCCCATGTCTGATGCCTGTTCCATGGCAGGAAGCAGCAGACTCCATATGGAAGCCGCCACCATAACCCCTGCCGCAAAGCCGGTAAGCGCACGCTGAACCAGTTCACTCAAATTGTTCCGCATAAAAAAGACGCAGGCTGCGCCGAGCGTCGTCCCGGCAAAAGGAATCAGTAGCCCCTGCCATAATTCAAAAGGCATGTCTTTTCACCCTCATCTATTTTCTTTTAAACAGGGAAAACCCTTGTCTTTCATAAGGTTCACAACGAATATCCAACACCTTATACCCGAATTCTTCCACAGCATGTTTCAGTAACTGTGTGTCAACGGCGTCTTGTATAAGCAGTTCCGTGATCCCTTTTCTGTGAGAAGAAGTCACTTTCTTAACAGAAAATACTTTTCTGATCGCATCGTTTATATGAGCCTCACACATTCCACAGGACATTCCATCGATTTTCATTGTTACTTTTAGCATTCTTCTATCCCCATGCGGTTAGCACCGGCTAACCAAAATAAAATAAAAATAGTTAGCTAACTCTAACTGATTGATTTTACCATACCATACATCATTTTGTCAAGATACTGTACTAAAGTGTTTCCAGATATAGACAAAGCCACACTCAAAAATAGTAATGTTTTGCGTGCGGCATTTGCCTAACATCTGGTTTATGCCCGCAACAGAAAATCACACTATGCCAGCGTCCAGTTCTGGCTTTCTGTCTGTAATTTTACCATGCGGGTATAGATACCGTCTTGCTGGAGCAGGGTATCCGGATCGCCCTCTTCCGCCACCATACCATCGGAAAGCACGACGATTTTATCCGCACCGGCTACCGTGCGCATCCGGTGTGCGATCACCAGAACAGTTTTGTCTTTGATCAGCCGTGACAGAGCTGTCTGTATCAGCGTTTCATTCTCCACATCCAGAGAGGCTGTAGCTTCGTCAAGAAGGATGATCGGCGCGTTCTTTAAGAAGGCACGGGCAATGGAAATCCGCTGGCGTTCTCCGCCGGAGAGCTCACAACCGTTTTCGCCTATGTTAGTATTCCATTTATCAGGAAGCTTCTCGGCAAATTCATCCACATTGGCAAGCCGTGCCGCAGCCAGAACCTCCTCATCTGTGGCGTCTTTGTTACCGATACGGATATTTTCCAGTATGGTGTTGTCAAACAGGGTAACATCCTGAAACACAATGGAATAAAGAGAAAGCAGCGTTTCCGGATCCACTTTTGAGACATCCATACCGCCTACCGTAATTTTTCCCCGGCTCACATCCCAAAACCGGGCTGCCAGACGGGACACTGTTGTTTTACCGCCGCCGGAGGGACCCACCAGTGCGGTCACTTCCCCCTGTTTGGCAGTAAAGCTGACATCCTTTAATACTGTTTCTCCGGTGTTGTAGGCAAACCCAACATGGTCAAAGGTAATGTCATACCCCTGATTGGAAAGGCTGGTTTTGCCCTGCTGAATGGGATGGTCAAGGATTTCATTCATACGGGCGATATTTGTCCGGGTGGAAATTACCGCCGCCAGATTCTGCAGCGCACCCTGCAAGGGATCATAGAGCCGGGAAACCACCAGCAGGAACAGGAAGAAGGTCAAAATATCCAAACTACCCTGCATCAGCAAAACGGAGCCTGCAAGCGCAACCGTGGCAATCCCAAGCTTTAACACAAGGGATGCGGATACTACAAATGCCGCCAAACCGAACTCATTGAGAATGGAGCGGTGTTCCACCGCGCGGATCTTCTTTTCCAACCCTTTGAGGTATTCTTTTTCAGCGTTGTTGGCTTTCAGATCCTGCACCGTTTCAATACACTCCTGAATTCCATCCGCGCAGGCCATTTTCGCATCCATGGATTTCTGATTAAACCCTTCCTGTACCTTTGCAGAAAAACCTACAATGGCAAACGCCACCGGCATCACCCAAAGAGCCGCCAGCGCCATACGCCAATCGTAGAAGAACAGGCTGACGGCAATCAAGACCGTAGAGATGATGGATCCGGCAAGCTCCGGGATAAAGTGGGAAAAGCTCTGCTCTAAAAAGGTGCAGTCCGCCATAATGGTGCTGGTAAGATCCGCAAGGTCTTTCTTTCCGAAGAAGGACAGGGGGATTTTCCGCAGCCGCTCCGCCAACGTAATACGGCGCACGCCGCTTTCCGTATAGGTGGCAAAATAGGTGGCGTTATACTGGAAGTAGGTTGTCAGCAAGATCAATCCCACACAGAGAATACAGCCGACAATGTAGAAGGGAAGCCGGCTTTCCGGAACACCGCCGTTCATCAGATCGCTCACCATGCAGTACAGCAATCCCACCGGGAACATGAAAGAGATATTTTGCAGGACGCAGGCAAAACAGCCCTTAATTAAATCCTTTGCGCCCTGTTCGGACAAGGCATATCGTTTTTGCAGACGTCTGATCATCTTACTGTACCTCCTTTTGTACCTTCCACTGAATGGAAGTCTGATAGTTCTGCCACATCCGGGCGAACAGACCGCCTCTTTCCATCAGCTCACGGCTGGAACCGCTCTCTGCGATCTGCCCGTCTTTTACAACGTAAATCCGATCTGCACCGGCCACCGTGGAAAGCCTGTGGGCAATCATAATGACCGTTTTGCCCTGAGACAGTTTGGAAAAAGCCGCCTGTACTCTGGTTTCATTGTCGGGATCCGCAAAAGCTGTGGCTTCATCCAGAATAATGATGGGGGTATTTTTCAGCATCACGCGGGCAATAGCAATCCGCTGCTGCTCGCCGCCGGAAAGATAGACCCCCTTGGTGCCGATCACCGTATCCATACCATCCGGCAGTTTTTCAAGGATATCGTCGCACTGGGCATTTTTTAAGGCAGCCATGACTTCCTCCCGGGTGGCTTCCGGTTTACCCAGACGCACATTCTCAAAGATGGAAGCTTTGATCAGCCGGCTGTTCTGGAACACAAAGGAAACCGTGTTCATCAGTTCTTCTTTCGGAATATCACGGACGTCTACGCCGCCCACCCTTACAGTACCGCTTTGAGGATCGAAGAAGCGGGAGATCAGATTTGCCAGCGTGGTTTTTCCGCCGCCGGACGGTCCCACAAAAGCGACTGTCTGCCCGGCAGGAATAGAAATAGATATGCCATTCAAAACATCCTTTTCTCCGTTATAGCTGAAATGTACCTGTTCAAGCTCTACAGAGCCGTCTTTCGGATGCATGGGATGAGCTGTTTCTTTCAGCGGCTCCAAATTCAGAACGCTGTCAATCCGCTGTAAAGCATCGTCCACGATCATAGCGTTTTCGCTCTGGAACATAATACGTGTGAGTGTCACGGAAATGATCGGCGTAATGATGATATAGAATACCAGATTGAGCAAAAATTCTGTCGTGACCTGATCCTGCGTAAACAGCAAGGCTCCTGCGATCAAAAAGACAAACACACCGTTAATGGCCGCGGTATAGAACATCATAGGCGTGCGCAGCTGCTTGGTGTAGGCAATCACCCACACCTTGTACCGGTCAATTGAATCCTTAAACTTCTTAAAGGAAAAGATCGTCTGGCCAAAGGTTTTTACCACCGGAATACCTCGGACATACTCTACCGCTTCATTGGACATATCATCCAGCGCATTCTGATATTCCTTCATCTTCTGCTGCATTTCCTTTCCGGTCATCGCCATCATAATGAGAAAGCCCAGAAGTACCGGCGCCAAACTCAAAAGACCCAGCCGCCAGTCAAACACAAACAGCAGAACCAGAAGACCGCAGGGAGTTGCGAGGGCGTTCGCACGGTCCGGGAGCTGGTGTGCCAGATAGGTTTCCGTAGCAGCGCTGGATTCATTGACGATTTTGCGCAGCTTACCGCTGCCAAAATGTTCCGCAAATCCCAGGGGGAGTTTTACGATATGGTTCATGGACTGCAAACGCAAATTGGTGGCAATGCGAAATGCGCCCAGATGGGAGCACATCAGCCCGGCGATGTACACCAGTACCGCAATGACCGCAAACATCACTGCCATCCAGCCGTTGTAGGTCAGATTCTGCGCACGGCTGAAATCCGGAGCGACTTCCAGCACTTCACGCATGACCTGCCAGATAAAATAATAAGGCACGAGTGCGATCAATGCGCTGATTGCGGAGAGGATCCAGGACGCATAGGTCAGATATCGGTAACTTCCCGCAATCGTGAGCAGGCGCGATAAATTAGATTGTTTTTTCAAGAGAATTCCTCCTTTACATTTCATTTATGATACAGAGGACAATGATTTGTCCTTCTTATATCTAATTTAGTTAGTTTAAGCTAACTGCAAGTCAAAAATTATTGGGCGTTATTGCCCCATAATTTTCATCCATCCTGCGGTGTAAAAGGCCCGCATTTCCTTTACATAGTTTTCCGCATCGGGAAGCGGCATTTCATGGATAACAAGTTCAAAAAACGTATGAAACATCCCGGTGATCAAAATATGCTCCAGAGTTGGGTCAAGCGGCGGGGAGGGTCTGCCTAATTCCGCCAGCACTCTTTGATAAGCGTGTGTCCCCTCCACTTCAATTTCCACCATCTCATCAATCAGCCCAGAAAAGCGGGTCCCTTCGGAACAACAAAGAATGAGCTTACATTCCTCTAAATGCTGATAGGCATAATGCAGCATATCAAACATGCATACCCCTGATATATCGCCCATCACTTCCGGCTGCTGTTCATGGGGCAGGTCGGCAAATTGCTTCTGAGCGTCCTTAAAGCGATCAATCAAGTATTGATAATGTTCGCCCACCAAAGCCTCAAAAAGTTCCTCTTTGCTTTTATAATAACCGTAAAAGGCTCCCAGTGTCTTGCCCAAAGATTTGACGATATTCCGCAGGGAAGCGTCCTTGTAGCCTTTTTGCAAAAACTCCGCTTTTGCCGCCTCATGGATTTGATCCAAAGTTGTCAGATTCTCATCTATGGTACACGCCTCCTTAAAAAATATAGCGGTGCTATATATCACTGCTATATTATAGTTGCTCTTAAGCTGAATGTCAAGTGCTTCTGCATTTTTTATGGATGAATAAAAAGAGAGAAACTACACAAAGGTTTCTCTCTTTTGGTTGTCCGGCTATATACAGCGGTCATTATCCTGTTTGGGTTCCGGCAGAGCACTCATACTACGCAGGCTGACGCCAAGCGTAGAAAGATTGTGCAGTGCGGCCGATGCTGCGGGAGGTAAAATTCCTGCCAATCCCAAGCCTATCAGCGTCCCGTTAAATCCGATGACAAACCGATAATTTGAGTGAATTCTCTCCATCAAAGCCATTGCAATACGACGCAGCTTAACAAGCTCCCAAAGGCTGTCCGCCGCAATGGTAATATCAGCAATTTCTCTGGCAATTGCTGCGCCGTCACTGATGGCAATTCCCGCATCCGCTTCTGAAAGAGCGGGAGAGTCGTTGATACCATCTCCGACCATTAAAACAATATGTCCTTTTTGGCGCAAATCGGCTACAAATTTTGCTTTATCCGCAGGAAGAACCTCAGCGCAGAATGCGTCAACCCCTAAGCGGTTTGCAACCGTAGATGCCGTCCGATAGCTGTCGCCTGTCAGCATAACTGTTTTTTGAATTCCCAAAGCACGCAGCGCAGTCAATACTTCTTTAGCTTCCCTGCGCAGCGGATCGGAAATACAAATCACTGCTGCAAGCTCTCTGCCAATCGCCAAATACAAATGAGAATATTCTTCAGGAAGACGATCAAATCGCTCCTGTTCATTTAGCGGAACAGTTACTCCCTCATCTTCAAAAATGAAGTGCGCACTTCCGATCAATACCCGTTCCTCATTTACCGTACTGGCAATACCATGAGCCACTATGTATTCTACCTTGGAATGAAATTCTTCATGGGATAACCCTCTGCACTGCGCTTCTTGTACTACGGCGTTTGCAATAGAATGGGGAAAATGTTCCTCTAAACAGGCCGCAAGGCGCAGCATATCCGACTCATTTCGTTCTCCGAAAGTGATGATCTGCGTAACCTTCGGACAAGCATGTGTCAATGTACCTGTTTTGTCAAATATGATGGTATCAGCCGCCGCCACCGCTTCTAAGAACTTGCCGCCTTTTACAGTGATATGTTCTTTTCCGGCTTCCCGCATGGCAGAAAGCACCGCCAGCGGCATGGAAAATTTTAACGCACAGGAGAAATCCACCATAAGTACCGACAAGGCCCGCAGGATATTTCGTGTCAGCAGAAAGCTCAAGATACTGCCGGCAAAGGTATACGGAACCAATTTATCTGCAAGGTTAGCCGCTTTGCTTTCAGCTGCCGATTTCATCTGTTCGGATTTTTCAATCATGGTTACAATTTGATCATATCGGCTGGAACCCATAGCTTGTTTTACTTCCAGTATGCACTCGCCTTCTTCTATGACAGTACCGGCATACACGGTGTTTCCCGGGTGTTTTACGACCGGTACAGACTCTCCAGTCAAAGAAGCCTGATTGACTGTGACTTCCCCCTCGGCTAAGATACCGTCCATAGGAATCATGCTCCCGGTACGAATCACGATTTTGTCACCTGGGCGGATATCTGATACTGCTGTCAGAATTTCTGATTCCGGTGTCTTCAGCCATACCCGATCCACATTCAGGGCCATACAGCGAGCAAGGTCTTCCATTGATTTTTTTCTGGTCCATTCTTCCAACAGTTCGCCCAGTTCCAGCAGAAACATGACGGTTCCTGCTGTTCCGAAATCTTTGCGAAATGCGGAAATTCCTATGGACAGTGCATCCAGCACATCTACCTTCAGTTTTCCTCTCCAAAGACAGTGGATACCTCTCTTCAAAAAAGGGAGCATATGCCATACAATTCGTGCGATCTGCAATGGTTTCGGCAAAAAGAGCATAGACGCTGCTTTTAGTACCACTTTTCCGACCAGCTTTTCCTGAAATTTACGGTTTAATTCACGGCTGCTGTGCAGTGGCAAAGTGATTTGTGATTGCGCTTCCTGCAAGTTAAACTCACGGATAGCCGCCAGCACTTCCTTACGTGACCCGGAGTATTGCAGAATCACACACCCGGTGCGTTCATGGACAGTTACTTGTGTGATCCATGATTTCTTTTGAAACCAATTTTCCAGCACATCTGCTTCCTGCAAAGTCATTTTTTTCTGACCGATTCGAAAACGGATACGCCCTTTGCTTTCGTGTAAAATAATTGCCTTCATTTGTCGCTTCTCCTTCATAAAAAAAGAGCCGTATCAACGGCTCTTTTCTGTTACTCTTCCTCAGAAGTTTCAAGTTGTGCGGCTGCCGCTTCTTCCGCTTCTTTTGCAGCTCTTTCTTCATTCAGATCTTTGGCAGAAGCTAAAATGTCCGATGCGTTTTCCTGCACGGTCGTTACCGTTTCCATGACATAATCTTTCATACGCAGTCCTGCGGCTGTTGCGTGAACATATGCTTTTTTAGCGTCTTTGCTGGACAGCAGTTTAATTCCAACCGATCCGAAAAGTGTGCCACCTACAAAAAGAGCCAATTTATTGTATAAACTCATATAGAATCTTCCTTTCCGTTATTTTCTTTTGTATCCTGTAATCATTACCATGAGCAGGCAGATCACGGCTCCCCATGCCCAAAAACGGTGCTGTTTCAACCAGATCCCTCCTTCATAGATTTTGTCTAATTATTATAACAACTTTAGCTAAATCATTCTTTTGGAAACAGACAAAAACCAATGGAATCAGACCTATTTCGATACTGTCTGGGTGTACAATTAAAGTGCCTTTTAAAAGCTACATTGAATTGACTTAAACTTGCGTATCCAATTGCCTGTGCAACGTCCAGTACAGTCATAGAAGAGCACCGAAGAAGTTCAGCGGCTTTTTCCATACGTTTATGTGATAGCCAAGTATATACCGGCTGACCACGAATACTGCGAAAATATTTTTTAAATGTAGTAGGAGATATATAAAATTTGTGACACAAATAATCAATCGTTATTTTTTCATCCAGATGCATCTCCATATAATTGCAAATCTCATTTATCTCTTCTCTTATTACCTTACTTATTTTAAGATTATCTTTATCTTTTGGATACAATGTTCCTGTACTTAGCAGAAATAGCAATTCTACTGACTTCCAAACGCAGTATCTGCTTTTTTGAAAGTCTTCCATTTTGACTATTTCAGAAAATGTAGAAAAAACCCAAGATGAACCATGAATAACAGCACATCCATCTTGCTTATCCATATATTTTTTTACTTCAAAAGTATTCAATTTTAAGTCTCCCATCATACGACATAGGGAATATAAACTCTCTTTTGCCGTAGTCGCATCTACGGATACCAATATTCCTGCCAAATCCGCTGTACATGCGACGGAATACAGTGAAGATACCTCAGATAGTAAAAGAATTTCCTGCTTTCTTACAACAACCACACGATTCCATTGTTGTTTGAGTACAACATGACCTGCAAAACAAAAGAAAACTTCAAAGTGAAGTGGCTGTAAGGATATCGGGATAAATGGATCCTTTGTATTGCCTTGAAGACGAAAATTGCAAACATCCACACCTGTTATTATTGTTTCCCATAAGGCTTTTTCACCTCGGATACTTTTCAAAAATTCTGTTAACACATAGTTTCTCCTCCCTTCTAATAGAAATTATGTCATGTGATAGAATGTAGTTAGCAACGACTAACTACATTCTATCACAATTTCTGTATGAAAGCAAGAACAGCGCAATTGATGTTATAAATAGAATAGCATTTTTATTCTTTCGCTTTAAAATATCCAAGCGCATCGGTACGCTCTCCGTTCTGCCATACTTCAAAGTGCAGGTGGTTTCCGGTAGAATTGCCGGTGGTACCGACATAACCGATGACTTCGCCCTGTTTCACTTCCTGCCCTACGGTCACGCAGATAGAGGAACAGTGGGCATACAGGGTGTCAAAAGTATCGTTATGGTTTATCTTGATATAGTATCCATACCCGCCGCCCCAAGTGTCGATGGCATTGGCAATGGTGACTGTGCCATCTGCCGCTGTCAGAATCGGTGTACCACCCGGAGCGCCGATATCGGTTCCGCTGTGGTAGGCAATTTCTCCAGTAAAGGGGTCCTCACGGTATCCAAACCATGAGGTAATGGTATAACTTTGCGGAAGAGGCCATTGGAAAATCCCGGTCCCTTCCCAATCAGTATTTGGATTCATGATCTGACCACCGCCGCTGTTAAAACCACCCAGCAGTTCTGCCCACAAATTCTGATTTTCTGGCTCCGACATTAAGGCAAGGTATTCGTTCTGCCTTGCATTGAAATTGTACTGCTGCGCCATTTCCTCCGCTGTTTTATGTGTTAGAGAGATTTCCAGAATGGTTTCCGTTACCGTTTCGGTGCGGGTAGTTTCTTTTCCATCCTCGTCTACTTCGGTAACTTCCACTTCATGGCTCTCGGTACGGGTGCTGGAAGACACTGCATTCATCTCCCACATAATATCCCGCATCTGCTGAACTTGAGTGTCATCCAAAGAAGCCACCTGAGTGCCATCTTCCGCACCGGTCACCTTGGCAGAAAAAACAGCGAGAACATCTTCCCAATTGATAGAAAGCACTCCGTCATTTGAAGTAAACTCCACCCGATTATGGCTATTGCTATCTTCAATTTCTTGAATGTGTGCCTGAAATTCCCCGTTTAAAGTTGTCACAGCCTGCGTAACGCTGGTGCCGGTTCCCGTAGAATCCGAACCGAAAAATAAGCCGAAACAGGAACCGACAATCAGGGCAATCAAACAAATTAACAAGATTATCACTACAGCTACCCAACCTCCGGCAGCGATGGCAGCAATCAACCCCTTTACAGCCGCAATGGTTGCTTTAACCGCTGCTATAGTTACACGGACCGCCGCTTTAACTCCTGCAATTGTTGCTTTCGCAGTAGCCTTGGCGGCCTGTGCGGCTTTTTGTGCCGCTTTTGCAGTGGCCTGCGCTGTCTTGGCTGCCTGCTGTGCAGTCTTTGCCGAGCGCTGGGCAGTTTTGATACCTTTAGCGCTATTCTTCACACCTTTCATAGAACGGCTGGCGGGTTTTTCTGCTTTTTGAGGTTTTCCTTTGACCGCCTTGGCAGCGGTATTTTTGGTCCGTATTTTAGAAGCGGTATCCTTCGTGATCTCCGTTGCTTTGCTGCCAGCGTTTTTCGCTTCCGAGAGGGTACGGGAAATTTCTCTTTTTTCTTTGACTTTCCGAGCGGTGGTCTGCGCCAGTTTTTTCCCGCCCCGATAGGTAATGTTGGCACTCTTTTTTGCGGTGGTTTCGATACCGGACAGCATTTGATCTCCGGCGCTGTTAGCGGGGGCGTTGGAGGTTTCTCCCTGCTGGCTGGCAAAAGGCGTCCCCTTCAATTCCGATACGGCTTTCTCCTTGGATTTCAGCCATGCATCCTTCATTGCGGTTTTTGGGGCTTTGGCGGCACTATCCAAAAGCCTTGGTTTTCCATTTTCCGGTTTGGTCTTAATTTCTTTCAATGGCATACCTCCTAAAAAAGATACAGGGAGCCAAAGGAGGCTCCCTGCTGCGATGTTGTTTCATGTATAGGTTTACACCCCCCTCAGTGCTTCGTCCGGCTTGGTGGTCATCAGCTGGTACAGACGGGTATTGCGGGGGAAGCTGTTTTCAAACGGTACAATGTTGCCAGCACAGCGGATGAGACCGCAGCCAGCAGATACATTGGTGATGTAGCCAAGCTGGGTGTCCGAGATATGGAGCAGATTTGCCAGTTCATCCCGGTCGGTGGAGGACTGGTTCAGAAGGAGCAAAAACTCCGAGTTTGCCAGCATCAGGCGGGCAGTATCGGAACGGAGCAGCTCCTCGACATTCTGCGTGAGCCCTGTCACAAGGCCGTTATATTTTCGGATACGCTTCCACAGCTTGTAGAAAAAATCGGCGCTGTACTGGTAGCGAAACAGCAGATAAAACTCATCGGCAAATACCCATGTGGTTTTTCCTTTCTTCCAGTTTTGGATCACACGGTTGAAAATCGCATCGAGGGTGACTAACATCCCGATGGGCATGAGCTGTTCGCCCAATTCACGGATATCATAGGCGATGATGCGGGCTTTGGTGTCTACATTGGTGTGCTGGGCAAAGGTGTTGAGACTGCCGGTGATAAACAGCTCGGAGGAAAGCGCCAGCCCTCTGGCTTCCGGCTCCGGCTGCTTTAAGAGGGAATGGTACAGATCTTTCAGCGTGGGAGCTGCACCCTCATAATTGTTTGCCATATACTCCCGGTACACATCATAGGTGCAGCGGTCGAGAATGGACTTTTTCTTGGCACTCACATTTCCGGCGCCCACCAGCTGCTCGAACAGGGAGAGAATGAATTCGGATTTCTCAATCAGCGGATTTCGCTCATCGCCATAGGCTTTGTCCATATCCATGGCATTTAGATGGGTATCCGAAGAAGCGGAAACCCGAATGACCTCGCCGCCGAGGGCTTCCACCAAAAAGCCAAACTCAGACTCCGGATCCAGAATCAGGATATCATCGTTGGTGGAAAGGGCGATGCTGACGATTTCTTCCTTGGCGGAGAAGGACTTGCCGGAACCGGAAACGCCGAGGCGAAAGCTGTTTCCGTTTAAGAGCTTGCGGCGGTCGGCCACAATCATGTTCTTGGAAACGGTGTTCTGCCCATAGTAGATACCCCCGGCCTGCATGATCTCCTGTGCCCGGAAGGGAATCAGCACAGCGGTGCTCTCGGTGGTGAGTGTTCTCAGCGCCTGAATTCTCCGCAGACCATATGGGAGAACCGTATCCAGTCCGTCCTTCTGCTGCCAGCGGAGAACGCTCATCTGACACAGGTATTTCCGGGCTGTGGTTAGGATGGTTTCGGTGTCTGAGTCGAGCTGCTCTCGGGTATCAGCCAGATGGACCAAGGTCACAAGGCCGTACATCATCCGCTGATCTCGGTTGGTCAGATCCTCCAGCATTTCCGTGGTTTCTTTTCGCTGCTGTTCCATGTCATAAGGCAGAACAGCGGAGAAGTTTCTGGCGGCATTCTGCTTCCGCTGCCAGTTGGCTGCATTCGTTTCCACACCCAGAAGCTTGTTCTGAATTTCCCGCACCGCTTCGTCTGTGGGAACAGGCAGGATGTCAATGGAAAGCATGAGACTGCGGTCCATGTCGCAGAGCTCAGCAATCATGGAGTCTTTGATATAGGTGGCGTAATCCTGCAGGTAGAGCACCCGGCCC
>ENA-ORNP01002760-ORNP01002760.1-human-gut-metagenome-genome-assembly--contig:-NODE-2760-length-13795-cov-3.994469_pt1 | contig 13795 bp, 9 predicted proteins | sample MGYA00242119_ERZ509030 | MGnify/ENA primary metagenome ERZ509030 (study PRJEB26280, sample SAMEA2338708) | human gut metagenome | biome: human gut; feature: human-associated habitat; material: faeces... | reverse complement strand
CAGACAGGTGTGACGGTCCGTCCGAAGCTGTACATCGCCTGCGGCATCAGCGGCTCTGTCCAGCACTGCGCCGGAATGAGCGAAAGTAAAAAGATCATCGCGATCAACACCGATTCCGCCGCGCCGATTTTCTCGGTTGCGCACTACGGTATTGTCGGAGACCTCAATCAGGTCATTCCGATGATGATCAAAGCCTACAAAGCCAAAGCGTGAGGAGAATAGAGAATGTCCAACTTTTTTACCGACAATCCGGACCTGATGTTCACGCTCCGGAATCTGGAAATGGAAGAGATCGTCGCGCTTCGTGAAAACGATTACAAGCAGGCGGAACAGTTCGATTTCGCACCGGAGAACTACGAAGATGCGATGGATAACTACAAACGCGTGATGGAAGTGATCGGCGAGATCACCGGCGAACGCATCGCTCCCCGTTCCCGGCAGGTGGACGAAGAGGGGCCGTATTTCAAGGACGGCGTGGTCAAGTATCATCCGCTGACCGACAAGAATCTCAAGGATCTCAAGGACGCCGGAGTCATGGGCGTCATGCTTCCGCGTCAGTACGGCGGACTCAATTTCCCGACTACCATCTATACGATGATGACGGAAATGGTCGCCCGCGCCGATGCTTCCCTGCAGAACCTGATCGGTCTTCAGGATATTGCGGAAACGATCTGCGAGTTCGGTTCCGAGGAACAGCGTCAGAAATATCTTCCGCGTTTCGCTTCCGGCGAAGCGGACGGTTCCATGGACCTCACCGAGCCGGATTCCGGTTCCGACCTCCAGTCCGTCCGTCTCAAAGCGACGCAGGGTGCCGACGGCAAGTGGTATCTCAACGGTATGAAGCGCTTCATCACCAATGGCTGCTCGAAGATTCATCTCGTGCTTGCCCGTTCCAAGGAGGGAACGGTCGACGGACGCGGACTTTCCATGTTCATCTATGACCGCAACAGCAATGCCGTTACCGTACGTCGTATCGAAAATAAATTAGGGATCAAAGGTTCTCCGACCTGTGAGCTGGTATTCAAAAATGCTCCGGCCGAACTGGTAGGCGAACGTAAAATGGGATTGATCAAATACGTGATGGCACTGATGAACGCAGCCCGTCTGGGTATCGGCGCCCAATCGGTCGGTATTGCCGAAGCCGCTTATCGCGAAGGATTGAAATACGCTCAGGAAAGGAAACAGTTCGGTAAGGCCATTATCGAGTTCCCGGCTATTTACGAAATGCTTTCCAATATGGAAGCCAAGTTACATGGTATCCGTTCCGTTCTTTATGAAACAGCCCGTTTTGTAGATATGTACAAGACCTATTACCATATCTCCAAAGAAAGAGCCCTGGACAAAGACGAACGCAACGAGATGAAGGAATATCAGAAATTAGCCGACATCTATACTCCGCTACAGAAGCTTTTCGCCAGTGAATATGCCAATGAAATCACTTACGATGCCTTGCAGATCCACGGTGGATCAGGATTTATGAAAGACTATCCTATCCAGCGTTACGTGCGGGATGCCCGAATCACCAATATTTACGAAGGTACTTCCCAGTTGCAGGTAGTAGCTGCCATCCGTGGCGTCACCACCGGACAATATGCAAAACATATCCGCGAAGTATACGAGAAAATGGAGATCGCTCCGGAACACGAATACCTGCGCGAAACCCTGAAATGCATGACCGGTAAACTCGAAGCCGCAACAGCCAAAGTAGCTGAAGCCGGCAGTACCGAATATACCGACTTCCATGCCCGCCGTCTGGTGGAAATGGCCGGTTATACCATTATCGGTTACCTGTTGCTGCAGGATGCACAGAAATGCGATAAGTATGTGAAGTCTGCCGAAATTTTCATCAATTACGGTAAAGCCAAAGTAGCTGCCCACGATGAAATGATCAACAGCTTCAATCCGGACAAACTGGGAATCTATAAAAAAAATTAAAGCTAGTGATCAGATAAATTAAAAACGTCCTTTCGGGGACGTTTTTTTATTCTAAAGCATCGGGTACTTATGAATTTCAGTAACTTCTGTTCCGAAATTAAACACGCCTCCATAAATCACTTTTTGATTTTCATCCGGAATAATAAAATCAATGAAATTATTTAATTCATACACCTTTTCCAACTTTCCATTCCAACTCATCACAACAATTTTAGTGGGATATTTTCGAGCATCCTCAATTTTACATCCTTCCCATAGAAGATAACAATAATTTTGAGTAGCATAAGCTCGATAAAAGGTTACTGTAGTATGATCATCCACCCGAATTTGTGTATTTATCTCTTCTTTGATCCAATCCAAAGCATAGGTCACCTTTAAATTTCCATCCAAATCATAACAGTTAATTAAATTCATATATTTAAACGGAACGATAATCGAATTGTCCTTTTCAGAAACTAGTACATGATGGCAATAAGCATCTTTACGTCCCTTTTCATAAAAATAATAAGGAACATAATCCGTATTTTTTATCTCTCCGTTATTTCGGTTACAAAAGGAAAAAAGCCCCTCGTCTTTCTCGATAAAAGTTCCGATAAAAGCAGAATCTATCTTATTGAAGTTATACATAAAATTCAGGTTTCTATATAAATGCTCCGAATTTACGCATTTCGCTATATCCCGGCTTTCCACAAGGGCAGCTAAATCTATTTTTGTTAACGTAGCGGCAGGGCTATCGTAAATAATCAGCGAATCATAAGCAAAGGAGTTAACTAGAAAAAAAGGATAATAAAACTCACAAACGCCCCGTCCTTCCCTTCCAAATCGAAAAATTTCCCGGTCAGTGTTCGTACTGAAAAGATAAAACATGGTATCCGTACATTTTTCTTTCAGTACCAAAAAAGAGTCTACCAATACACCGGTTTCATAACACCGGGGCAGAATAGTTTCAACCTTTTCACCGGTCAGATGAATCACCGGAGGCATCTTCAATTCAGTGATCCGATTCTTTTTGCTACAAGCCACTAAAAACAAGAGAATAATTAAATAAATATATTTTTTCATAACATATCAATTAAATGCAATAGAGATAATTGCTTTTCAATTACCTCTATTTTAACAGCCTAAAGACAAGTACTCCAATCTGCCTTATCTGCATTACGATAAAAGCCCATTCGCTTACACTTTTCCGCACATTGCCGTTTCGGAGAACCATTAAGTCCATCTAGTGTTCCTCCACTCCTGATACAAGGTTGTCCATAATATGGACCTTCTTCCAACGCCAATGCCTCAACGTTTCGGAGCATTAGCCTAAATTCTGAGAATTTATTATTCCAACCGTAGTTGAAAAAACAGGTGGCTAATGAAACCACAATCAAAATTCCCCCAATAATAAATACTTTTTTCATAACATTTAATTAAAATGAATAAAAATTATTATTTTCCCAATAACTAGTCTGAATACAAATCCAGATTAGTTTACAAATCAAATAATAATTATATTATTTGCAAAAATAAAATATTCTATAATATACTATTATCTATTTCAGTTAAGACACTGTAATTATACTTTACCTAAAAATTATCTATAAAATAAAAGTATATCGGTTTCCGGGGCTGTTTGGAGAATACCATTCATTCTATAACAGCCCCGTTTGTTTATCCAAGTCCAAATCCAAATTTTTCGTTAAACTTCTGCAACCGATTTCGCTTTACAGTTAAAATCACTACTTTTAACACCGTTTTATACCGAGGTCGTTCGATTTCGGGTGATTTCAAATGAGGGTGGATATAAATTTAACATCAATTATAGCAAAACATGAACCTGATCAAAATTATCTGTACAGGGTTTCTAGCCCTTGTTTTTTCCGGGCTGTCAGCTCAGGAAAATCCGCTATGGATGCGTTATCCGGCGATTTCTCCCGACGGAAAAACCATCGCATTCTGTTACAAAGGAGACATCTTTCTGGTAAGCAGTGAAGGTGGTAGAGCTACCCAGCTGACCACCCATCCGGCTTATGACAGCCGGCCTGTTTGGTCACCGGACGGAAAAACCATCGCTTTCACTTCTGCCCGGGACGAAGGATTGAACCTATATACCGTTCCGGTAAGCGGCGGCACCCCTACCCGCCTGACCTATTATTCAGGCAGCGAAATCCCCGTATGTTTCACTCCCGACGGTAAAGAAATCCTCTATCGTTCCAATGTCATGCCCGATGCAGAATACGGCCAGTTCCCCAGTGGAGGGCAGGTGTACAAGATCAGTGTCGATGGAGGACGGCCGGAACAGTTTCTGACGTTCGACGCCTTCGACATCAATTTCAACAAAAAAGGCGATAAAATCATTTATCACGATTATAAAGGATATGAAGACAACTGGCGGAAACACCACAAATCTTCCGTATGCCGGGATATCTGGATTCACGACTTGAAAAGCGGGGAATTTACCAACCTGACGAACAAACAGGTGGAAGACCGCAACCCGGTATTCGCCGATAACGACGAAAACATCTATTTCCTGAGTGAACGTTTCGGGGATTTCAATGTATGCAAAATGTCCCTGAAAAATCCTTCGGACATCAAACAAATCACCAAACACAGCAAACATCCGGTCCGCTTCCTGAGCAGCTCTGAAGACGGCTTGTTGTGTTACTTTTTCAACGGAGAGATCTACACCCTGCAACCCGGAAAACAACCGAAAAAATTAGCGGTTGATATCATCGCCGACAATACCGAATCCCCTATTGCTAAAATGAATTGGAACCGGGGAGCTTCCGAGATGGCTCTGTCACCCGACGGCAAAGAATTCGCTTTCATTGTTCGCGGAGATGTATATGTAGCTAACGCCGAATACGGTACGACGAAAAGAATCACCAATACGGCCACTCAGGAACGTTCAGTCGAATTTTCACCGGACGGCCGTTCTTTGGTATATGCCGGTGAACGGAACGGTCACTGGAATATCTATGTCGCCCGGATCAAAGACAAAGACGATAAATCTTTCGCTTATGCCAAAGAAATCGAAGAAGAGCAGATCACCAAGGGTACTAATGCTTGTTTCCAACCCTCTTTCTCTCCGGATGGTAAAGAAATCGCTTACCTCGAAAACCGGACCGAAATCAAGGTAATCAATCTGAAAAGCAAAAAATCGAGAACGGTACTTCCGGCTAAATACAACTATTCCTATCAAGACGGCGACCAATGGTATCAATGGTCTCCCGACGGTCGGTGGATCCTGGCTAAATATTTCGAACACGGCGGCTGGCAGCATAACGATATCGCTCTTGTAAAAGCCGACGGCAGCGGAGAAATCCACAACCTGACCAACAGTGGATATAGCGATCAGAATCCCAAATGGATGATGAACGGAAAAGCCATCATTTGGTCGACCGACCGTCAAGGTATGCGTAGCCACGGTAGTTGGGGAGCTCAATACGACATCTATGCCTTATTCCTGGATCCGGAAGCCTGGGATGAATTCAGAATGAACAAAGAAGAACTGGCTCTTCATAAAGAAATAAAAGAGTTACAGAAAAGGAAAGAAGCCGAAGAAAAAGCCAAAGCTGAAAAGAAACAGGAAAAGAAAGGTGACAAAGCAGATAAAGCCGGGAAAAAAGGTAAAAAAGAAGAGGGAGATAAAAAAGACGAAGGAGAAAAAGAAGGTAAAAAAGCGAAAGCAGAAGAAAACAAGCTCCCCGAACTCAAAATCGACTTTGAAAACCTGGAAGACCGGATGGTACGCCTGACCATCCATTCTTCCCGTCTGGGCGACGCCGTACTGACCAACGACGCTTCAAAACTATATTACCTGAGCGCTTTTGAAGGCGGTTACGACCTTTGGGTCAGAGACTTTAAAAACGGAAGTACCCGTATGTTATCCAAACTGAACAAAGGAGGCGGTGCTCTCGTTATGAGTAAAGACGGCAGAAACCTGTACCTGCTTTCCGGCGGACAAATCTCTAAAGTGGATATGAATTCCGGCCAGTTGAAAGGTATGAGCTACAATGCCGAGTTCGAATGGAAGAAACCCGAAGAACGGGCTTACCTGTTCGATCACGTCTGGCAGCAAGTAGTAGATAAATTCTACGATCCTACCATTCACAATATCGATTGGGCTTTCTATAAAAAAGAATATGCCCGCTTCCTGCCTTATATCAACAACAATTACGACTTTGCCGAAATGTTGGCCGAATTACTGGGCGAACTGAATGCTTCCCATACCGGTGCCAGCTACAAAGGAGGCGGCAGTTCTTCACAGACGGCAGCCCTGGGTGTTTTTTACGACGAGACATTCGACGGCGATGGCCTGAAGATCAAGGAAATCCTGGAGAAAGGTCCGCTGGATCTAACCAGTGGTAAAATCAAACCCGGTATGATTATCCGGAAAATCAACAATCAGGAAATCAAAAAAGGACAGGATTATTTCCAGATACTGGAAGACCTGAGCGGTAAACGGGTAATGCTGACAATCTACGATCCTTCTGCCAAAAAGGAATGGGAGGAATATGTGAAACCGACCACTTACGGCAACCAAAACGGTTTACTATATAACCGCTGGGTAAAACAACGCCAGGAAATGGTTGAAAAACTATCCAATGGGAAAATCGGTTACGTACATGTGAAGAGCATGGATAGTCCCAGTTTCCGTAAAGTATATTCTGAAATACTGGGCAAATACCGGAACAAAGAAGCGATAATCGTCGACACCCGTTACAACGGCGGAGGCTGGCTACATGAAGACCTGTTACACCTGCTGAGCGGTAAGAAATACGCCGAATTCGTTCCACGTGGCCAATTCATCGGTGAAGATCCGTTCACTCAATGGAACAAACCGTCGGCCGTATTAGTCAGCGAAAGCAACTACAGTAACGCCCACGGATTCCCCTGGGCCTACAAAGAACTGGGACTCGGTAAAGTAATCGGTATGCCTGTACCGGGAACGATGACCGCCGTATGGTGGGAAACTCTGATGGATCCGAGCCTGGTATTCGGTATTCCTCAGGTAGGAATGAAAGACAACCAAGGCCGCATCCTGGAGAATATGCAGCTCGAACCGGACATCAAAGTGACCAACGACCCGGCCAGCGCCATGAAAGGCCGTGATCTGCAACTGGAAGCAGCTGTAGAAAGCCTGATGAAGGAAATAAAATAATCAGGTGCCAACCGATAAAACGGTAACAAGGGTAATAGCAATAATGCTTTCCGTTGTTACCGTTTTTTCTGTTTTATCGGTATTAAAACAAAAACACCCCGGCTTTTTCGCATTCGGTCAATACCTCATCGGGCCATAAGCCGGCTTGTACCTCTCCGATATGACATTTCTGCAATAAGAGCATACAGAGCCGGGATTGTCCGATTCCTCCCCCCATTGTTTGGGGTAATTTCCCTTCCAACAAAAGAGAGTGGAAATACAATTTTTTCCGGTCCCCTGCATTTTTCAGCCACAATTGTTTTTCCAAGGCAGCCCGATCCACCCGGATCCCCATCGAAGAAATCTCGAAAGCAGACTGTAATACAGGGTTCCATACAATGATATCTCCGTTCAAACCTACCGAACCGTCTTCCGCCTCAGTGGACCAGTCGTCATAATCCGGTGAACGGTCGTCGTGAATCGTTCCATCCCCCAAAGCTCCTCCGATCCCCCGGATAAAAACCGCCCCGAACTGGCAGGCTATTCGTTCTTCCCTTTCCTTGGGGGACAAACCGGGATATTGCTTTCTCAACTCTTCGGCATGTATAAAATGAATCCGATCGGGTAAAAAGGGTTGTAATACCGGGAATTGTTCACTCAATAAAAATTCGGTACGTTTCAAGGCCGCATAAATTCTCTCGACACAAAGCTGTAACCGCTCCGGCGTGCGTTCTTCCGGGGTAATCACCTTCTCCCAATCCCACTGATCGACATACACCGAATGAATATTATCGATCGTCTCATCCGGACGTAAAGCGTTCATATCGGTATAAATTCCCATACCCGGCTGAATATGATGCCGCCAAAGAGCATAACGTTTCCATTTGGCCAGCGATTGTACGATCTCGGCTCGTTGTCCTCCTAATACACGGGCTCCGAAACTCACCGGCTGTTCAGTACCGCTCAGGTTATCGTTCAAGCCCTTCCCCGAAGGAACGACAATAGGTGCTGTAATCCGGCGCAACTTCAATTCCGCAGCCAGCGCCAATTGAAAGGTGTCCTTGATAAATTTAATGGCATGCTCTGTCTGCCATACATCCAAGACCGAAGTGTAGTCTTCCGGTAAAAATAATTGCTTCATAAGGGTAAAAATTTAAGTTTATAACCGACAAAAAAGCCTCCCCGCATCGGGAAGGCTCATCCATATATCTGATCTGTTCCGTTTTTAACCATAACCTCCCCTTTGCAACCGCTCTGCATTGCAATTATTATTCAGGTTGATATTAGAATTAAAAAGGACCATGGCTCGTATTCATTCATGACAAATATAAAGTAAAAATCGAAAAATAAAAATGCCGATTGAAAATTTAACAAAATACAGATTTGGAAAATGACACTACTGTTTCAAATTCCGATAATTTAGCTTATCTTTACCGAATCTAAATAGCACAGATAACTTGATTTACATATTTTATTCAACACAATGATTACCAAATATTTTCGTTTATTCCTTTTTTTCTTTCTGATCGGGAACCTCCTGATTTCCTGTAAAAATAAATCCATTTCTACCCGGCTGGTGAGCGTCAGTATTCTTCCTCAAAAATACCTGACAGAACAAATCGCCGGTGATTACCTGACGGTGAATGTCATGATACCTCCGGGTATGAATCCGGCTACCTGTGATCTAAGTACGGAACAACTGAAGAAATTATACGATAGCGACCTTTGTTTCACCATCGGTTATTTACCTTTCGAACAAATCCATCTATTTCCTGTTCTCGAAAACCGCCCGGATATCCAAATCGTAAATCACTCCGCCAACCTGCAACTGATTCACGGAAGCTGTGGGCATACGCATGCCGCAGGTGACGAACACGACGGAGTAGATCCTCATATCTGGCTTTCTCCGGCACATGCCCGCACTATGGCTACTACCGTCTATGAAGTACTATCGGAAAAATATCCGGAACAAAAACTACAGTTCGAACAAAATTACCAGGCCCTTCTCCAGAAGATCGACAGCATTGCCGATCGTGCCAAACAAGTACTGGATCATAAAAAAGACAAAATATTTCTGATCTATCATCCGGCTTTGACTTATTTTGCTGCCGATTACGGGATGGAACAAATCTCGATCGAAGACGAAGGGAAAGAACCCAATCCGGCCCATTTGAAAAAAATCATCGATCTGGCCCTGGAAAAAAATATCCATATGATCTTTATCCAAAGTCAATTCGATGTCAATAATGCCGAATCCGTAGCCAAACAAATCGGAGGCCAAATCATTCAGATCGACCCGCTGACCGAAAACTGGGCAGCTGAAATGAACCGATTGATCGATACCCTGGATAAATATTTACCTGAAAAATAACATGACCCCCATACTCGAACTCAAAAATGTAAGCGCCGGATATGACCATGAAGTCATTCTTCATCAAGTCAATCTGAAAATTTATGAGCATGACTTTCTTGGCATCATCGGTCCCAACGGGGGCGGGAAAACCACCCTGCTCAAAGTGATACTGGGGTTACTGAAGCCTTATAGCGGAGAGGTCATTTACCCCGTCTCCAGACAAAATCTCTTCGGCTATCTACCGCAGAACAGCCGTTTCGACCAGCGTTTTCCCATCGATGTCACCGAAGTAGTCCTCTCCGGCCTGATGTCCGAAAAGGGACTTTACAAATCCTATACCCGAGCCGAAAAACAAAAAGCCTGGGATTTACTCGATCAATACGGTATGGGAGCATATAAGAAAGCACCGATCGGCGATTTATCGGGCGGACAGATGCAACGGGTATTCCTTTGCAGGGCGATCATTGCGTCTCCCCGCATCCTGATCCTCGACGAACCGACGACTTATGTAGACAGTAATTTCGAAAAGGAATTTTACACCATCCTGGAAGAACTCAATAAATCGCTGAGCATAGTCATGGTATCTCACGATCTGGGAACTATCTGTTCCTATGTGAAGACTATCGCTTGTGTCAACCGGGAATTGCATTATCATAATTCTAACCTGATCAGTGCAGAACAGTTGCAATCGTACCACTGTCCCATCGAGTTGATCACTCACGGAAAAATTCCGCACCGGGTGCTGAAGGAACACGAAAAAGGTAAACAGTAGCAGGCGGTGAAGCTACTAAAAGCTATAGGCAAAGAGACGAAAAGGGAAAAGACGAAAAAGGAGAGTTGAGGAAAAAAGGAAGAAGAAATAATGAATAAAAAGAATCGAAGATGCTGGAACTTTTAAAATATGATTTTTTTCAGAATGCGTTGATCAGTACGTTGTTGATCGGTATCAGCTGTGGATTGGTAGGTACCTACATCGTTGCCAAACGAATGGTATTCATCAGCGGCGGAATCACCCACGCTTCTTTCGGCGGCTTAGGACTTTCATATTACCTCGGGTTATCTCCCATGTTAGGTGCCACAGCCTTCTCGATTTTATCTGCCCTGGGAATTCTGTTCCTTTCCGACAGTAAAAAGCTCAAGGAAGATTCCCTGATCGGCATCTTTTGGTCGGCAGGTATGGCGATCGGTATCCTGTTTATTTACCTCACTCCAGGGTATGCCCCCAATCTGATGTCGTATCTCTTCGGGAATATCCTGACCGTTACCCGGGAACAGATTATCCTTTCCGTGGTTCTATGTCTGGGTATCATCCTTTTTTTCGCCCGTTTCTACCGTCCGTTATTCTACATCGCTTTCGATAAAGAATACAGCCGTACTCACCATGTGCATGTCAACCGGATAGACATCGCCATCACACTGATCATCGCCCTTTGTATCGTGCTGTCCCTGAAATTAGCCGGAATCATTCTGGTCATTTCCTATCTGACTATTCCTCAGGCTATCGCCGGCATCTTTTACAAAAACTTCAAACAGCAACTATTGGCTTCCGCCCTGGTCAGTACCGCCGGTTCGATTACCGGACTATTCCTTTCTGCCTTTCTGAATATTCCCACCGGTGCCACCATCGTAATCTGTTTCCTTCTCTTTTTCCTGATCAGCTGGCTGATAAACAAAATCAGATAACAAAAAAATAACCATCCGTTCAATTGTAAAATTAAATTAGTTTATAAGTCCCTGGATCCTGCGGGTGCTTTTTTTATGAACTTTTAAGCAACGAAGGAGCAACTTTAAGAACTTTACGAACTAATTATACCTACTTTTTTAAATTATTCGCCCTTTTTCTCCAGTTTCCTTGAAAAAATTTCTACCAAATCGGATAAAGCGCTGTTTTATCCCTGATCTTTTATTAGTTTTGTGGCAGCAAAGAAAATTTAAAACGTTTGAAATATGAATTACGATTTAATCGTCATCGGGAGTGGCCCCGGGGGGTATGTGGCTGCCATTCGTGGTGCTCAATTGGGTTTTAATGTCGCTGTAGTGGAACGTGCCGAACAAGGAGGAATCTGCCTGAACTGGGGATGTATCCCAACCAAATCTTTATTAAAATCGGCTCAGGTACTCGAATATGCACAACATGCAGAGGCCTACGGAATCCAGATCGAACATGCAGAGCCCGATTTTCAGGCAATCATCGCCCGTAGCCGGGGAGTTGCCGACAAAATGAGCAAAGGCATCCAGTATCTTTTCAAAAAAAATAACATTACCGTAATTCCCGGACATGGGAAACTGACGGCAGATAAAAAAGTAGCGGTTACTTCAGCCGCCGGGGAACAAACGATATACGAAGCGAAACATATTATCCTGGCTACCGGTGCACGTTCACGGGTATTGCCGGCCATTCCTCAGGATGGGAAAAGGATTATCGGTTACCGTGAAGCGCTGACCCTCGATCATCGACCGGCTTCACTGCTGGTAGTCGGCTCCGGAGCTATCGGTTCGGAACTGGCCTGGTTCTATAATGCGATGGGGACTAAAGTGACCCTGGTGGAATTTATGCCTACGATCCTGCCTGTCGAAGACGAAGAAGTATCTAAACAGGTGGGACGCTCGTTCAAGAAAGCCGGTATCGAAGTATTGGTAAAATCTACCGTCGAGAGTATCGATACCAGTGGTGAATTATTGAAAATCAATATCCGGAATAAGAAAGATCAAATCGAGACCTACGAAGCTGAAATGGTATTGTCGGCTGTCGGTATCGCTCCCAATGTTGAAAACATCGGGTTGGAAGAACTGGGTATCGAAATGGAAAGAAGTAAAATTAAAGTAGACGGCTACTACCGTACCAATGTCGAAGGCGTGTATGCCATCGGAGATATCGTACACGGTCCGGCTCTGGCCCATGTTGCTTCGGCAGAGGCCATTTGTTGTGTAGAAAAATTAGCCGGCCTGACTCCCGAACCGATCGATTATGGCAACATTCCGGGTTGTACCTATACTTCGCCCGAAGTAGCCTCTGTCGGCCTGAGTGAAGCGAAAGCCGCCGAAGCCGGTTACGAACTGAAAATCGGTAAATTTCCTTTTACCGCTTCAGGGAAAGCTAGTGCAGCCGGAGCTAACGATGGATTTATAAAGCTGATCTTCAATGCCAAGGACCATACACTGCTCGGTGCACATCTGGTCGGTGCCAACGTCACTGAAATGATTGCCGAACTGGTTTTAGCCCGGAAGAAAGGGGTTACCGCACACGATATCATCAAAACCGTTCACCCGCACCCGACGATGAGTGAAGCCGTAATGGAGGCTGCCTATGACGAAGTAATCCATCTGTAATTTTTTAATTCAAATACCGATACAATGAAGAAAACCTTAATCACAACGACCCTCTTTCTGGCCTGCTCCGGAGTTTTCGCACAAGCGCTCTCCGAAAAAGACCTGCAGGAAATCCAGAGTAGTTTCAAAAAGGATGCTTCTACGAAAGCCATTCAGAACATACTGACTGCCGACAAAGACATCAAAGGCAATGCCCTGAACCGTGATCTGCAAGGTAAAATCGACCATTATTTCAAATACCGGGCAGATGTGAAAGGCATTACCAATCAGCTCAGTTCCGGACGGTGCTGGATGTTTACCTCAATGAACGTATTACGCCCGTCGATCATGAAAAAATACAACCTCAGCCAATTCGATTTTTCACACAACTACCTGTATTTCTGGGATATCTTCGAAAAGTCGAATCTTTTCCTCGAAAACATCATCGCAACCGCCAAGCAACCGATGGACGACCGGACAGTAGTGGAATATTTCAAAGCTCCTGTAGGAGACGGCGGAGTATGGAACCTTTATTACAATGCTGCCGAGAAATACGGAGTAGTGCCTCAGGAAGTGATGCCCGAAACCGCTCATTCCAACAATACTTCCCAGATGGTGAGCATCATCAATGAAAAACTGCGCCAAGGTGGTTATGAACTGCGCGAAATGACTGCTGCCGGCAAAAAAGGGAAGGAACTTACAAACGCTAAAATGGCTACGCTGAAAGAAGTATACCGGATTCTGGCCCTCTGCCTGGGTGAGCCTCCTCATCAGTTTACGTGGAGATATAAGGATAAAGACGGGAATATCAAAGAGCTGGCCAATTACACGCCGAAACAGTTCTACAAAGAAATCACCCCGGCCGACTACAGTCCTTCCAACTATATCATGATCATGAACGATCCGACCCGGGAATATTACAAAACATACGAAATTCAGAATTACCGGAATACCATCGAGGGAATCAACTGGATTTATCTCAATCTGCCCAACGAAGATATCAAAGAGGCCGCCCTGGCTTCCATTAAAAACAACGAGCCGATGTATGCCTCCTGCGATGTAGGGAAACA
>ENA-ORNP01002746-ORNP01002746.1-human-gut-metagenome-genome-assembly--contig:-NODE-2746-length-13872-cov-55.375986_pt1 | contig 13872 bp, 12 predicted proteins | sample MGYA00242119_ERZ509030 | MGnify/ENA primary metagenome ERZ509030 (study PRJEB26280, sample SAMEA2338708) | human gut metagenome | biome: human gut; feature: human-associated habitat; material: faeces... | reverse complement strand
AATTTTGGATGACAAAAAATTAACATTCATTATATGTTGAAAATCGACTAAAATGTGCAAAAACGTGATAAGGTTACAGTAAGGTGATTATGTTCTAGATATGTAAATATAAATTACTAAGAATAGAGGTGAAAAAAGAAGGACAGATGCAGAATCCGGATAGGAGTTAAAGTAGTTAAAGTAGTTATAGGAGTTAGAGTCAATAGCAAACATAGTGCTTGCGAAAAGATCCAACAAAGCGATTGGATTTTTCACTCTTATTTACGCCAGGCGTTTTTCACTTTTAATTTTTCATTTTTAATTAGCTAACGCTGAACTTCGTTTGCGCTTTTGCGCCTGCTCTTCACTTAGAAAATGCTCCTCTAACAACCGAGAAGCAAAAGCCTCCCCACGGGGGAGGTTTGGTGGGGCTTTTAATTCACGCAGTGCTAGGTTTACCACCTACTTTATAAACTTTTTATATTATATACGCGCAAAAAAAATAAAATGAATATATATACATGCCGATAATTTATTTTATTGCATATATATAAAAAGTTTTGAAAACAGCTTACCACCCTGTCACTCTTACAGTGCTCTTGAAGGCTGAAAATGGCATAAGAAACGAACGTAACACGCATATATGCAGCGACTTGCATCTGTGCGGCTGCCCTTTGACAGAACACTGCAGGCTTTAATCACTACCTGTCGTAAAAAACGCGAAAAAGGCCAAATCTTTTTTGAAATAAAAAAATAAAACCGAAAAATAAAATGTAAATATTTATTTTCAAAATCTTTTTCAAAACCGAAAAAAGATTTTCTGATATAGAACAATAAATGTTGCATAACGAACAAAATATGTACAACCTTACAACAAGGTGATTATGTAACCTGTATGTAAAGATAAATTACTAAGAATTGAGGTGAAAAAAGAAGGACAGATGCAGAACGAAGTTCTTGCGAAAATGAAAAATTAAACAATGCAGCAAAAGCCTCCCCACGGGGGAGGTTTGGTGGGGCTCTTATAACTCATTTGTTTTTGTAACAAAAACCATTGAGTTTTATGACAAAAGACAATGGATTTATACCGAAAATCATTGAATTACATATCCAAATCGACATATAAATAGTATGAAAGGATTTATATTGATTTAAGATAAATGGAAAAATATAAATGTATAACCATAAAATATTACTATTCTAACATTAGAACAGTCTCATATATTAATTTTAAACGCAATAACATATAATTATTTTTATAAATGAATATTTTAAAAAGGATAACATCAGGAAGCAACCGTAGTGTAGCGGTTAAAAAGAATATTATAGGTTCTTTAATCATTAAAGGATTTAGTATTCTAATATCTTTATTGATAGTTCCTATTACTTTAGGGTATGTCAATTCAGAGATGTATGGAGTATGGCTTACTTTATCATCAATAATGATGTGGATTTATTTTTTTGACGTAGGTTTTACTCTTGGATTAAGAAATAAGCTAACTGAGGCATTGGCAAATAATGATTATCTACGTGGTAAAAAACTAGTTTCTACTACTTATTTAATGATGATAAGTATATTTTTCCCACTATGTATTATTTTTGAGTTGATAATACCCTATTTGAAATTATCTACATTACTAAATGTTAATGCCACTTATGAACCGCAACTGCAAATTACAATGAAATTACTTATACTATTTTGTTGTTTACAAATGATTGTAAATGTAATTTCTTCTGTGATAGCTGCTTATCAAAAAGTTGCATTGTCATCTTTATTTAGTGTAATAGGTCAAGCTATTTCTCTAATAGTTATTTATTGTTTGACACTCTTTTATAAGCAATCAAGTTTGGCTATTTTGGCATTTTCCATATCACTTCCGCCTATACTTGTTACAATTATAGCTTCCTTATTTCTGTTTAAATATAAATTACGAAATGTTTCGCCTTCATTAAAATATTTTGATAAAAGCCTAATTAAAGACTTATTCTCATTAGGAGCTAAATTCTTTTTAATACAATTCCAAGTAATTATACTTTATCAATGTACTAATATTTTAATCTCTAATTTATCCGGTCCTGAACAGGTTACAGAATATAATCTTGCATATAAATATCTTGGCGTTATCATGATGATTTTCTCATTAATAGTAGGACCTTTATGGCCTGCTTTTACAGATGCATATACGAGAAAAGACTTTGTCTGGATGAGAGGCATCTATAAAAAGATGGTAAAAATATTTATATTATTAGCCTTGGCACTCATATTGATGACCATAATCTCCCCATTAGTTTTTAAACTTTGGATTGGTGATAAAGCTCATGTTTCATGGAGTATGACTATCATTGTTGCTTTTTATGTCTTATTACATACTTGGGACACATTACAAGTACAGATGATCAATGGTATCGGCGCCATTAAATTGCAGTCTTATGTAACTCTAATTGGCTTATTTTGCCACATTCCATTATCATTAATTTTGGGAAATTATTTAGGCGCAAAAGGTGTCGTATTATCAATGTCAATTATTAATAGTATCTACATTTCATTTTTTACTTATCAAATTAATTTAATTATTAACGAGAAGGGAAAAGGAATATGGATTGCTTAATACTATAGATTATTTTAAATATGAAAAATGTTATTAATATACTAATTCTACTTTATAGAGTTTATTTGTCTAATTTGCAAATTGTAAAAAATAAATTTACACGTTTAAAAGTAAAAAGTATTCCTTTTGGATATCTTGGCAAGCATGTTATGTTTGATTTTCCTTCAACTATAACATCACCAGAAAGAGTTTTTCTTCACAATTATACTCGCATACAAAAAAATAATATCATATATAATTATAAAGGTCGATTTGTAATGAAAAAATATTCAGGAGCAAGTGTAAATCTTACAGTTGTAACAGGTAACCATACTCCTACTGTAGGAATTCCACAATATTATTTAGCTCCTTTACATATAAATGACAAAGAAAAAGATATTATTGTTGAGGAAGATGTATGGATAGGTGCAAATGTAACATTAATATCAGGTGCTCATATTGGGCGTGGTGCAGTTGTTGGTGCATGCTGTTTGGTTAGAAGTGATATACCACCTTACGCGATAGCAGTTGGAGTACCAGCAAAAGTTGTAGGTGTAAAGTTTTCTAAAGAACAAATCATTGAGCATGAAAAAAAACTATATAAACCAGAGGAAAGATTTTCCGAGAAAGAACTTGATGATTTATTTTCAACAAAATATTGTAATCTGAAGGTTCTTGGGACAAGCTATATTTCAAATGACGATAAAACAATATGGGGTAATATACAAAAAAGCCTTAAGATATAATATGCAAAAAACAGATATAAAAAAGTAAATTAAGAAAGAATGGAATATAAAAATTTTAAAATAAATGACGAAACAATAATTATACCTATACCACAAAATTATAGTGATTGTATAGAATTAATATGTAGTGATTATTATCGTGTAAAAGGGAAAAAAGCTTCGTTTATTAAATTATGGATAGCTACATTACATAATTATTGCTTTAGATATAATTTTTGGTTAAGACTATCATCATATAAAGGTATATTTTTTCCATTGTGTAAATGGATGCATAATCGTTGTTTTTTAAAAACCGGTATTAATATATCACCACAAACACCTATAGGATATGGATTATACATAAGTCATGGTTTTGGAATTATAATAAACCCAACTGCTGTGTTAGGAAACAATGTTAATATTTCCCAATTCTTGACAATTGGTAGTAATGAAGGAAAAGCTGCTGTCATTGGGAACAATGTTTATATTGGTCCTAACGTTTGTATTGTAGAAAACGTTATTGTTGGCTCTAATTCATGTATAGGCGCTGGCGCTGTAGTAACAAAGAATATCTCTATGGGTATGACGGCAGCAGGTGTTCCTGCAAAAGCTATTGGTGAAAATAAACATAGTAATTATATATTAAATAAATGGCATTATAAAGATAGATAAATATTGTATATATTAAAAAGCCTAAAGATTCTTTATAAAATCATAGAATATTTATTAATCAATATCGAAAAATTATTTAATAATGATAGGTATTATAATATTCATCTTATGCATTATATGCTATTTTAATTCAAAATATAGACATTTTTCATTGGTCTTATATATTGGATTTTTAAATGGCGATATGGGTGGCTATAATATTCTCACAAACCAAGTAATTGGAATGAAGAATATAGATTTAGCATTATTATTCACTTTAGTTGTAATATTTTCAAATATTTCTAAACATAAGAAATTAGTATCTAAGATACCATTAAATATAATTCGATTAATAAAATACTTTTTATTATTCATTTTATGCTCAATACTTTTTTCTTTAATACACTATGATTTTCCTCTATTTACAGTTTTTAGAGGTACACGATCCTATATTTTAATATTATCACTGTTCGCTTTTAATTGTTTTACAACAAAAGAAATTTATAATGCTCTTCGTATAATATTAAATATTACAATTATAACATCGGTATTATATATTTTACAAATAATTTTAGGTAGACCTATAATGCCATACGCATGGGACTATTCAAAAGATGAGTCAACAGGCCTTGTTAGGCTTTACAATATGCCTGTATTTCTAACTTTCTTTACACTCTTAAGTTTTACAAAAAATGATATAATTAATAAACATATATCATTATATAGACTTATATTGGTTTTAGCAGTTATCTGTACATTGGGAAGAACAATGATTGCTACTACATTTTTAGGCATACTTATGATTAGTATTATGAATAAAGGTGTTAGAAGTCTATGGAAAATATCTTTATTATTTATATTATTATTGTATCCATTTTATGATACATTAAGTAGCAGATTTTCAGATTCTGGTACGACAAATGATATCGAAAGAGTAAAAAATGCAGATTATACGGATTACCATGGAGGAGAAGGAACATTAATTTACAGAATAGCATGGATTTATGAAAGATGGGATTATTTGCAAAACCGTCCTATATCTGAAAAAATTTTTGGCTTAGGACTAATTGGAGAAGGTGAACCTGAAGTCTATAAAAAATATAATTTTCAGATTGGTTTGAAAAATGATAAGGGACAAGTTGCTCAATTATCTACACCAGACATTGCTTATGGTGACATGTTAACACATCTAGGCATTCTCGGAAGCATTTTGAATATTAGTATTATATTATATTTGATTTTCTATTTTTTCAAGAATCGTAAAACTCACTTTTTAGCATCATTATCATTTTGTTTATTGACAATTTTGCTAATAAATTCAATGTCAGGATCCTCCATTTCAAATCCCAAAAATATAACGATGTATTTTTTAATATTAGTATTTATCTCAAAATATAAAGATCGCAATAATAATGAATACAAAAATATCAATAGTAACTGTAACATACAATTGTGAAAACGAAATTGAAGATACAATCAAAAGTGTAGTATCCCAAACATACAACAATATTGAATATATAATAATTGATGGAAATAGTAAGGATAAAACATTATCTATAATAAATAAATATAAAAAATACATTTCAGTTTGTATATCAGAACCTGATAAAGGAATATTTGATGCTATGAATAAAGCAATTGACATAGCTACAGGTATGTGGATCATATTCATGAATGCAGGTGATACTTTTTTTAATGAAACAGTTATTGAAAGGGCTTTTTATAATAAAGAGTATAAATTAAATACTGGAGTGATATTTGGAGACGCCTATTCAATAAAAAAAGATAAAAAAAAATTGTATATTTCTAAACCATTTTATCTTGAAAAAACAAAATATCGTGGTATGGGCATTTGCCATCAGTCAATATTTTGTAGGACAGATCTAGCTAAATCAATAAAATTTGATTTAAAGTATAAATATGCGGCAGATTATAATATGATTATGCAAATTTATAACAAAGGATATGATTTTTATAATCTTAACACCCCTATTGCGAACTATGATTTAACAGGATTTTCAACTAATAATTGTATTTCACAATTTAAAGAAGTAGCTTCAATATGTAATGTATCAAATAAATCTATCACATATTTCATACAATATAACATTGTTTTGAAAAGGAAATTAAAGACTTTAATAAAAAAAATTCTAAATAGATGATTCCTAAGATTATACACTATTGTTGGTTTGGTAAAGGTGAAAAGCCTGAAAGTGTTTTAAATTATATTGAAACTTGGAAAAAACATCTTCCAGACTATAAAATAAAAGAATGGAATGAGTCTAATTTCGATGTAACAACTATTCCGTATACATTAGAGGCCTATGAAGCAAAAAAATTTGCTTTTGTAAGCGATGTCTGCAGAATTTACTGTTTAATGAAAGAAGGAGGTATATATCTTGATACAGATGTAGAAGTAATAGGGTCTTTTGATAATTATTTAACCAATAATTCATTTATAGGCATGGAAACTAAAAATAGATTAGGAACTGCAGTCATTGGTTCTATGAAAAATGAAAAATGGCTCGTTGATTTTTATAATATTTATAAAGAGCTACATTTCAAGATAAGAAATAATAAATTTGACATCATGCCCAACACTACAAGAATAACGATTTTTTTCAAAAACTATAGTGATGAAAAACCGAATATTTATCCCATAGATTATTTTTGTGCAAAAGACTATAAAAGTAAAAAAATATCTATAAGCAAAAATACCGTATGTATTCATAACTTTGCAGAAAGTTGGGTCGTGATTCCTAAATATGCAATAATTGAACGTAAATTTTGGAATTTCTTACATTTACCAAATTTAAATATTCTGAATAAAATTATATGGCGGTTTAAATAAAAATGTTACAAAATAAATCCCATAATTATTAATTCCATTGGACTTATTATACAAATAATTTATCAACTTATAAAATATTTGTTAGTTTAACAATTGTTGAATTCATAAAAATATGATAAAGAATCCACTTATTTCTGTTATAATGCCTGTATATAATGGTGAAAAGTTTTTAAGGCAGTCTATAGATAGTATCCTTAATCAAACAATAAAAGACTTTGAATTAATCATTATCAATGATGGAAGTACAGACAATACGGAAAACATAATTTTATCATATGATGATGATAGAGTAAAATATATTAAAAACGAATCAAATTTAAAATTAATAAAAACGTTAAATAAAGGTCTTAATATTGCTACGGGGAAATATATATCACGTATGGATGCAGACGATATTGCTGTAAATACTTTATTCGAAAAGCAATTAGATGCTTTTAATAATGATAAAACTGTCGGAATAGTAAATATTTGTACTTATGAACTTTCTGAAAATGGAGAGTTTTATAGAAAATCATTACGTCCAATATTATTTCATAATTGTATTTTAAAATATGTATTGTTATTTCAAAATCAAATAACTCATCCTGGTATAATGGTTAAGTCTGAACTCATAAAAAAATATAAATATAAAGACGATGGAACTGTTTACAATTTTGAGGATGTTGATTTATGGATAAGAATGACATGGGATGGCATAAAGTGTATAACCTTATGCGATAGATTATTATTTTATAGAATAAATAATAATGGCGTAACACGTCTATATGGTAATAAACGTAACATTTTACGTGTAAAATATTGTGCGGATTTTATAAAAAATAAATTGAATATTGATATACAGGAAGAATTCCTTTATTTATTCTATGCAGATGTATCAAACCATCCTTATAAACAAACATATATTGACAAATTGATAATAAAAATATGTTATTATATAAGGAATTCAGATGATAAGAATTTTATTAATGAATTTATATCTTGGTATAAGTTACGTATGATGGTAGTAAATATACAAATTCTTAAATCTGAGTCTTTTAGAAATAAATTAAAGGCCATATATAATATATGTACTCATTTGTCATGGTTTATTAATAAACCATTTATTATCTTCGTAAAAGATACTTTTAAAAATAATTGGATAAAACATGAAGATTGTAATGTTTGGTAATTATGCCTTGTATTTTATACCTAGGCTTGTTGCATTTTCTGAATTTCTAAAGTCCAAAGGATCTACACTTGATATTTTAGAAGAGTCTCAAAAGAACCTTCTTTATGAGAATTTACCTAAAGTTGAAAATACAAAATTAAATATATATCATTTGTGGGATTCTCCTCCTGACTTATCATATGAAAAGAAAATTTTTTACATGCTAGATAAGTTGAACCCTGATATATTGATTACGGGTTTTATTTCATTCCCATATGGAGCAATTGGATTAAAATGGGCAAAACATCGTCATAAAGGAATTATTGAATATGATGATCAAAGATATGATACGTTTTCTAGGAATAAAATATCAATATGGGTAAAATCACGAATAATAAGAAATGTAGATGCATTTATATGCCCAGCTCCAGCATGGGATGAGACGCTGTTAAAATACGGATTTAAAAAGGATGATATATTTTACGGTCTAGATACCTCTGATAATGATTTTTGGGGAAAGAAAGTAGAAAATACAGATTTTCAGATGTTACCAGAATCATATTTTATGACGGTTGGGCGTCAAACTGCAATGAAAAATCTTCCATTTTTCCTATCTGCATATAAAGAATATTTAAATAAAGGAGGCAAAATACCTCTTGTTATGGTAGGAAATGGACCTGATCATGAAAAGCTATTAAAAATAGCAGGAAATGATAATCGTATAACATTTTTGGATTTTCAAACAAGAGAAAATCTAAGACAACTATTTGTAAGAATGAAAGCATTAATATTACCTAGTACAAAAGTTGAAACTTGGGGCATGGTCGTTAATGAATGTATGGCTAGTGGACACATCGTGGCTATAAGTAATGAATGTGGTAGTTCAACAACATTGGTAAAAGATAAATTAAATGGTTTTCATTTTAATCCGTATAGTAAAAAAGATATTATAAATGCTTTGTTTAATATCGAAAAATTATCTGATTCTGAATATTTTAATATGAGACAGAAATCTTTAGAAATAATAAAAGATTGGGGAATAGACCGATTCGTATCCGAAGTATATTCTGCATGTAATTATGCATACAATAATCGTAAAAAAGTTAATAATTTAATTGATAAACTTCTCATATACTTATGGAAAGGTCGATATAATATTACTGCAGCTACTAAATAACTATGATAAAACTAGTTGATAGATTCCATTGCACAGGATGTGCTGCTTGTGCTAATGTATGTTCGCATAATGCCATAACAATGGAATATGATGAAGAAGGTTTTTTACAACCTCATATAAATTATAAAAAATGCGTTGAATGTGGTCTATGTGTAAAAAGTTGTCCACAAATTAATCCAATAGAAATTCCAAATACAAACATTAATGCCTATGCATTAATTAATAAAAAAGATAGATCGGAAAGTAGTTCTGGTGGCGCTTTTTCTGCTTTCGCTAGAGTAATCTTAAAAGATGGTGGTGTTGTGTTTGGAGCATCAATAGACTTTGATTTTAAGGTTAAACATATATTTATAGAATCAGTACAGGATTTGTATAAACTAAGGGGGTCAAAATACATACAAAGCAATATAGGGAATAGTTATAAAGAAGTGAGACAATTCCTGCGAAACCAAAGAAAGGTTTTATTTTCAGGAACACCTTGTCAAATTGCTGGATTATATAATTTTTTAGGCAAAAAACGTTATGAAGGACTACTAATAACATTAGATCTTGTATGTCATGGTGTTCCTTCACAAGGATGCTTTGATTCTTATATAACTAAATTGCAGGAATTACCACATTATAATAATAAAATAATTGAAGCATTTAGATTCCGTAAATTAGATAGTTGGTCAATAATTCCTGCTGTCAAGTTTGCAAAATCAAAATGGAAAAGATTAGACCTATACGAAAATGCTTACATGAATGCATTTTTTGAAGGAATAACGTTTAGGGAAAGTTGTTTTAATTGTTCATATTGTAATACAAAAAGAGTAGGAACATTTACAATCGCAGATTTTTGGGGTATTGGATGTCAAGGAAAAAAGTTTACTAAAAATATAGCAGCAGGTGTTTCTTTGGTAATAGATAATTGCGGAACAATGGCTAAAATCTATGAAAAACTAAGTTTAGAAGCTTATATTGAAAAGCGCAGTCTTGAAGAAGCTATTGTTCAACAAGCAAATTTGAAAGCTCCTATGATTAGATCTGAGATCAGAGACCAAGCTGTTAAGATGATGATAGATCCGAAAATATCATTAATTGATTTCTCAAAAAAATGTGGATTGCCATATAGAAAAAACTTAAAATATCTTTTAACAAGAATAATAAAAGACATTATAGATTTATTTGGACTTTACAATATTTACAAAACAATTAGTTATAAAATAGGTAAAACATCATGAGAATAGGTATTATTACTTTTGTAAAATGTGATAACTATGGAGCAGAGCTTCAAGCATATGCCCTGCAAAAAAAACTGAACCTATTAGGTTATGACGCTGAAGTGATAAATTTGGAAAAAGAGAAAGGAGTTATTGAAAGTTCGTTCAGTTCATACAAAAATGCTATACTTAACAGATATAAGCAATATGGCTTGATAAAAGGTTCACTTAAAATAATTGAACTCATAAAAGACAAATATAACGCACGTAAAGCTTTTGCGGCAAACAGTGATAAGGTTAAAGAACGACATAAAATCTTTGAATTATTTTTCAATGATTACATAAAACATTCTACCAAATTTTACACTTTGGAAGAAATGCGTAATATACAAAGTTTACCATATAATGTACTGATAGCAGGAAGCGATCAGATTTGGAACTATATGCAAACACGGTATTTGGATGTATTCTTTCTTATGATGGCCAATAGATGGGAAACAAAAAAAATTTCGTACGCAGCAAGTTTTAGTGTAAGCAGCATACCACAAAGCAAAAGAGCAATGTACAAACAATATTTGGAAAATATGGATGCCATTTCTGTCCGTGAAATCACAGGAATTGATATTGTAAAGAACTGTTCAAACTGCAAGGCTGTAACTGTTTTAGACCCGACTCTACTTCTTAACAGAAATGAATGGATTGAATATATAGGCAAAAAAGATTATCTGCCTAAAAACAAAAGATATGTTGTTATTTACACGCTTTCTGGTTCACATTACATATATACTTTAGCTAAAAAAATAGCAAAAAAATTGGAAGCTGAAGTTATAAATATAAAATTAAGCTTTTCTAAAATCAAAGGAGATGATGGTATTACTCATATTTGGAACGCAGGACCGCGTGAATTCATCTCAATATTCAGTCAAGCGGTTTATGTTATTACAGACAGTTTTCATGGAACAGCATTTTCTATCAATTTCAATATTCCATTCACTACCTTATTAAATCCTGCAAGTAACATTAACAGCAGGGCTTTATCTATTCTTAAACTAACAGGAACTGAATCCCGACTCATATATGACAATGGAGAGAATAAAGAACCTGATACTTTAAATATAGACTTTACTCCAATCAATAAAATTATTGAGAAAAATAGAGAAAAAAGTCTAAAATTCATAAAGGAAAATCTTGTGTAAAATAAAAAATCTCCATAATATTCAAATAATATGAATATTCTTTTTTTAATGAAGTTTTTTGAAATTGGAGGTCAAGAAGTTGTCACAGCTACTTTAGCAAAAAGCTTCAATGACCATAATAATCATGTATTTATCGCATGTTTTAATCAGCCTAATAAACAAATGGTTGAAAGAGTCGATAAGAATATCCAAATTTATGAATTAAATGGTTTCCAATGTTCAAAAGAAAATGTTTGTCGTTTAAGCGAGATTCTTATATCCGAAAAAATAGATATTGTTATAAATCAATGGGGACTTCCATATATTGGAGCAAAAGTATTGGAAAAGGCAAAGAAAGGATTAAAGGTAAAAGTTATAGCGATATACCACAATGACCCCGGCACAAATGCACGAATAAAAGATGTTGAAATAGAATTATCAAAAACAGACAATGGATTTAAACGACTGCTACTTATTACCAAGAAGAATTTATACGGATTTATCACAAGCAGAAGTATGTGGTATGTATATAATCATAGCGATGTTTACCAAGTGCTCTCCCCTAGTTTCGTTGAACGCTTTAAGAATTTTACAGGAATAAAGAATCCAAAGAAACTTATGGTGCAGACAAACCCTGTAACAATAGAAACAGGAGACTTTGTTTTAAAACCTGATAATAAAGAAAAAGAAATAATATATGTCGGCCGCATTGACTATAATCAAAAAAGGGTGTACAGAGTGATAGACACATGGGCTTTGCTGGAAAAGAAATATACAGACTGGCGGCTGACTATAGTAGGCGATGGAGTTGAGCGTGAGAATATTGAAAAGCAAGCAAAGGCATTAGGACTAAAGAATGTCAGCTTTGAAGGTTTTAAATCACCTATAGAGTATTATAAACGCGCAAGGATTCTGATGCTTACATCTGAATATGAGGGTTTCCCCCTTGTGTTGGCTGAATGTATGAGCTTCGGAGTTGTTCCTGCCGTTTATGGCAGTTATTCTGCTGTTTACGACATTGTAAATGACGGTGTTAATGGAATTGTCTTTCCATACCAAAAAGAAGGTTTTTCTGCAGAAAAGGCAGCCATACAATTACAAAAGATTATGCATAATGATGCCGTCTATAATGATATGGCTGAAAAAGCCATTGAAACAAGTAAAAGATACTCTGTTGACGAAATATATAAATCGTGGGAAGAGACTTTTGAAAAACTGAAAATGTAATATTTATAAAATATAAAGATGAAAGATATTGTTCGTTTTCTTAATATCGACATACTCTCAACAACACGCGATGAGCTGTTGAAGAACTTGAAAAAAGGTGTGTTGATAACTCCTAACGTAGACCATCTGGTAAAGCTTCAGAAAGATAAAGACTTTTATGATGTTTATCAAAAGGCAGAATGGGTGGTATGCGACAGCAAAATATTATACATGATGTCTAAACTGCTGAAAAAGCCGTTGCCGGAGGCTATCCCCGGAAGCAGCTTCTTTACAGCATATTATATGTATCATAAGGATGACACTGACTGCAAGATATTCTTGCTGGGTGCAGCAGAAGGTATAGCAGAGAAAGCTAAAAGAAACATCAACGAAAAAGTGGGCCGTGAGATTGTTGTCGGCGCACACTCGCCTTCGTATGGATTTGAGAAGAAAGAGGCAGAATGTGAGGAACTGATAAAGATTGTAAATGAAAGCGGCGCAAACGTTGTTCTTGTAGGTGTAGGTGCGCCCAAACAGGAGAAATGGATAATGAAATATCGTGACAGGATGCCAAACGTGGATGTGTTTATGGCTCTTGGCGCAACGATAGACTTCGAGGCTGGTACGCTGAAACGTGCGCCTATGATATGGCAGAAATGCGGAATGGAGTGGCTGTATCGTGTGATAAAAGAACCAAAGCGTCTGTTTAAGCGTTATTTTGTCGACGATATGCAGTTCTTCTATTACTTCACTAAGCAGTTGCTTGGCATATACAAAAATCCATTTGAGAAATAAGAATTCTTATTTCCTGAACAGCTTTGCTATTATGGCTATAGGAACAAGCACTATAGCCGAAAGATAAGATAACACTATACGAAAAAACGATTTCATTGGTGCAAAGATAATAAAATATTTATTATTGTTTTCACCCAAAGGAGCTTTTACTATTTTTTGAATTGTTGGTGACATTGCTTTCATTTAACAATATTCTTATAAACTGCAACAAACGACTAAACCATGCTTTATCCATTATTATTCGAAAGCAACTTGTATTCTAAGGTCTGGGGCGGTAATCTGCTGAAAGCCCTGAAAGGCATAAACGACGGCGACACAGCCCCTATAGGCGAGAGCTGGGAGATAAGTGCCGTGCCGGGCAAGGAGTCGGTAGTGG
>ENA-ORNP01002737-ORNP01002737.1-human-gut-metagenome-genome-assembly--contig:-NODE-2737-length-13905-cov-9.047076_pt1 | contig 13905 bp, 9 predicted proteins | sample MGYA00242119_ERZ509030 | MGnify/ENA primary metagenome ERZ509030 (study PRJEB26280, sample SAMEA2338708) | human gut metagenome | biome: human gut; feature: human-associated habitat; material: faeces... | reverse complement strand
TGTATTATCCCAAATCTTCAATTAAATTTGGAACGGTATGTTATTCATCGCTTACGATAATATGTTTTACCCGTTCCTCACTAGTAAGCATTGAGAAATCACGACTAGTATCCCCATTATCACCAATGATTGCTAAATCTGTAATTCCAAAATAATGGAATGGACAGAGAAGTTTTTCCTCCATTGCTTGCTGTAATCGAATCTCATAAGCAATCTGATAATTAAAAAGTTCATAGATATTTCTACCTTCCATATTATCATCTCGCTTATCTGGAGTAGCGGTCATTCCAAGCCACAACTTTGGTGTGAAATGATTCATTACTTTCTGATATGTATCTGCTGGAACATGGTGCGCTTCGTCTAAAACAATACAATCAAATGCATCTTTTTCATACTGTAGTAAATGTTCGTCACGATTTAAGGTTTGTACCGTCGCAAATATATAATCTGCATCATACTCATGATATCCAGCCCCTACTAATCCCATAGAAACAGACTCTGCAAACACTTTTTTATAAGATTTCTTTGTCTGCCTTGCTAATTGTCCTCGATGAACCAGAAACAATACCCTCTTAAATCCTAATTCGCGCATTGCAAAAGCTGATGCATATGTTTTTCCCGTACCCCTTCGTGTCAAGGGTGTGATGGGAAGTTTTTGAGAAAATTTCGTTTTCTCAAATGGCATCTTTACCAATAGCAATATTTAATTGTAAAGGCGAGGTGCAGGAGTCGAACCTGCGTCCTTTACCAAAACTGGTACTGCGCCTCTCCGCTGCGCTATCCTCGCTTAAAGCGGTGGCGGGTTATGACTCCCGCTTTACAATCACCTGAGTTACACCGCTATACTATTTTAAATGAACTTATCAATATACGATATCAACATATTCCAATCAGCAACATTAACGTCCAAATCTGATATATCTGTTATTACTTTTGAATTATTATCATCCAAATTGCCTACTCTATCTACTACCATTTTTCCTTCATTTCTCACTAAATCAATTGGATCACAACTTTCGCTTTCACAAAGAAACTCTCTAATAGACTCAAAATAATAATTATCTGCATCCTTTTGTATGTTTCTAAAAGCATTTATAGACACATCGGAATCCAAAGCATTATGTATCATTTCATGCATTTCTCTATTTTTTATAATAGCATTATATAACTGATCTCTATGATTATTCAATGCCTCAGCAGTTGGAACATAACTTGGATTTCCTTTCTTACCTGCATTTTTGTTATAACATTCGTCAATATTATCAAACCCACATAGCTCTTGTATTAAAATATACTCTTTGATTTCATTCCTCAACTCATCATATTTCTTATCTTTCATGCCGGCTATATCAAAGAAATGCCATCTTCTTAAATTTGTCAATATAGACCTGCCATTTTTCCAAAGAGATGGAACTATTTCTAAATACAATGAATTTTTATAGTATTTTCCACAATCGCCTTTTAGACTACCATTTAACATTTCATTGCTATTCGGTTCTTTAATTTCGAAAGTCAATCTTACTTGTAGCAACTCTTGTATTTTCGGATTTCTATTTTTATAAAAAAAATCCTTTGCGATTAACATATCTGGTACTGCCTTTGTAAGAACAGAATATTTCCTTCTATCATGTTCTATTGTATTAAATTGACGAAAATTTTTACTATCTACAATATCATATTCATTCATTATTTTATTAGCAAGAATGCTATCTATTAATGGATATACTATTAAGTCTTGAAAAGAATCTTCTCGAGGACTCATTTCAAGCAAATCAATGTATTTTTCTTCAAACCATGTCAAAGAATAATTTCTATTTAATAAATTTTCATTCAAATTATTTATCACCCTTTTCTCTCTGTATATTTCAACAATTATTTTTATCTGTTTGCTACATTTCTTACCCAAAAGTGATTATCAACCTTTCCCTTGGAAATAATATATTCTATCTGCTTACCTTTTTTATTTGACACTCTGCTTACTATTGCAACTTTATTTTTATACACTTCATTATCCATAGCCTCTGACAGTCGTTTTAAAATCAATTTTTCACATTCCTCATTTATATTAATTAGCTTGATTAACGATATATATGCATAAAATCTTACCTCACTGTTCTCATTCCGGCTGAATTCCAAAAGGGACTGTAACATATATTTACTATTTTTAATTGATAATCCTAACTTTTCACATTCTGTTAACAAGCTATATAAATAACCAAGTATTGTGATTATTTTTGCATCATCGTTCTTCGCAATATTAGAAAAAGCCTCTATTACCTCTAGCTCACAATTTTGATTAGTGAACATTTTCCAAAACTGAAATGCTATCTGCAAACTACTCTCATTGTATCCAGCTACCAACAAAACATCCTTTCCTTGCAAAAATACATCTATATTTTGATTAATATCCTCATTAGCTACTTTTACACATTTTGCATTTGGATATCTCATAAATATTATTGTTATTAATTTCCAAGCATCCATCTTGCTTGACAAAGTTTGCCTTTCCGCCATAAGTGTTCCTATTGCAGCCCTCAGGATTTTTTCTATCTCATTTACACGCACTTTTACTTTTCCCATAGTAAGAATATTTTCTATTGTTCTATATGGATTGGTAACATATTCACTATAACACCCACCCTTACCTTGCGTTTCATTCTGTGATTCGATACATTCAATTAGTCTATCAATGTGTATATTTGTTTCTTCCAAATCATGCTCAAAAACATTTAAGCTGTATTCTTTGTTGTAAAAGTGCTCATACTTTTCTTTAACCACTTCATCTAATAGCGAAACGTCCTCTCTTTGCAATCTTACATTCTGAACAGCTGCAGGAAGTTTATGACATTGTTTTCTAATTTCATCATCATTGATACATCCTATAAGCCACGACATATATCTATTTATTTCTGTAGTACCAATCTTGTCTAATCTAATTCTACTTAACAATCCAAAAATGTTGTCATACCATCTCCTCAATTTTTTCTCCTTAAAACAATATGCCACTTCCAAGACATCACTTTGCGAAATTCTATACTGATTTCTTTCCAATGCTGATAAATACACTTTTGATATTAAATCACCCGCATATTGCTCGTCTGCCCATGTTAATATCTCAGACTTCAAATTTGTTGCCATATCTTCAAACTGTTTATCACTAAAATATGAACCCCAAAAACCAAACAACAAACACAACGAATTAATCCTTCTATATTTGATTTTTATCCTTGACACAGCCTCTATCCAATCGCTTACATCTTCTGAGGTCACATTATCAGTACAGATACCATATGCTTCTATAAACTTTGATAATTTCTTTTCATCTCCCACTATCAATAATAATTTAATTGTCGTAACTAAAATCTTATGGTCCCTATATTGTAAACAAAGTCCTTGAAGATAAGATACGGTTTTTTCTCTAATCATACTAGTATGCACTATCGAACCATATAATAAGGCTGCAACATAAATATCTACAATTTGATCTAATATATAATCAACACCACCAAATCTAATTGTAAATGGTGACTCGATTGCATTCTCCAACATTCCTTTTGCCACATTTTCATAAAAATTGGAAGAAAATCTGTCTACTACAGGAAAGAAAACTGGTTCGTCACTTTCATTTATAACATCTTGCCCCTGTGGAGAATACTCTATAACATTACGCTCTTGATTGATAATAACATTCATATTTCTTAAATCAATTGCAATGTCATTTATAAACCATCGTGGGATTTTTTTTGTTCCCAAAGCAATATTCAGTGCTTTAACTAAATAAGATATTGCTTTGTTTATTTCACCGTTCCAATACGATTCCATTGCGTCCAATCTATATATTATTGCTTTTTGCAAATTCCCCGGTTCATGCATATCCTTGACATATTTTTTTATTCCATCAAAGTCAATATCTTCTACGGCTTTGTTTCCCAGAATAACCTCTAACAACTCACCGCAAAGTCTATCAAAAGTATCTATTTTTTTAGGATAATCTCGTCCAATAATGACTTCACTATTTAACAACCATTTAGTATAATTACAGCCCTTAAAAGCATCTTTATTCAATATTGTTCGAATATCGCCCACTGTGTTCTCAACAGGATTAGCACTATCTGTTTCAGCTTCAATACGTGCAACCTTTGCATTGCAATAACTCAGATATGTGTCAATAATATCGTTTATCACACTTTCATATGCAATTTCAGGAAACTTAGCAAACTGGGAAATCACTTTGAATTTTTCTCCATTCGGCATGCCTATTATTTCTTTCTGTAGTTCCGTTGCTTCCTTTTCATTCTCATCGCAAAATAAAAATAAGCTTTTCTTTTTTAATTCCCTTCCTCTCTTTACCTCTTTCATTGTACCTTCGCCAATTCCGTCTTTATTATCGATGAGAAAGACAATAATGTCGGATCGTTCAAGTCTTCTCATATATGATGAGACAACATCACTTGTTGTTGCCCCTTCTTCCTCAAACATATAAACTTCACACATTCCTGTTTCCAAAAGCAACAATCTTAATGCTTCCCTAACTAATGTGTACCTTCCACCACAATTAGAACTAATAAATATATTCACTTTTTCTTTTAATCTTGTTCCTTGCATATTTTACCCTCCAAAACGAAACCATACATAAGCAAAAATACTATACCAATGTTAATTATACCACCCCACTTCCATCTGCTCCACCAAATATTCTATCTTTTTCGACCTTTCCCACCTCCCCAAACTCATCCTTAAACTTCCACTTTATCTCCACCCTATCCTTAGCATACACGACAATCTCCTCCACAAAAGCATCCACCATTTCCCTGTTAAGTCCCGTCAATTTCAACTTTCCTTCCAGCATCTCCAGGCCTGCCACTTCTGGCACATCCACATCTGCCATTTTGGTAACTGCTGCCCTCTGCTTTTCGATATTCTCCTGCAAGCTCGCCAGCATCTGCTCATATGTCTTACGTTGTTCCAAATATGTTTCCTTATCCGTCATGCCAAGCTTGTAACTTTCATAAGCTTCACGCAGGTCCTTTTCGATCAGTTCACGGCTATGCTCCATATCTGAAAGATGCTTCTCTGCCTGCTTTAATCGTTCTGCCTGTTTCTCCCGTTGCATATCCACAACATTTCTGGAATCTACCAGGACATCAATCATCATCTGAAGTGCTTTCTTCACAACGCTCTCCATATCCACATCCAGCACACTGATATTGCATTTTTCATCAGTCTTGTCCAGATAATGATTTGCACAATAATACTTCGGTCGTCCGGCATAAGTATGGGACAGGCGATGCCCACAGTTACCACAGATCATTTTACCAGTCAGGCAATGTGTTTCATGCTTTCTTTTGGCACTGGCACATGTATTTTCTTTTCGCATGGCAGCTACTTTTTCAAAATTCTCCTTGCTTATAATTGCTTCGTGACAATTTTCCACACGCTTCCATTCATCCTCTGGAAGTGCTTTTGCATGTTTATCGCCAACATTCTCAATCTTGAAGCGGCTGTAAATCATCGTGCCGGTATATTGCTCATTTCCGAGGATTCTTCCTATTGCAACATTATTCCAGAGAGGCTTTTTCTCACGATATCTGGCAAGTTGCTTTTCACTTCCTACTTGCATGGCAATATACACGCCCGGCGTATCTATTCCATCCCGGTTCAGTCCTTCTGAAATTTTGTACATAGATTTTCCAGACAGAAACTCTTTGAAAATGCGCTTTACAATCTGACTGGCAAACTCATCCACAACCAACTTATGCTTGTCCTCCGGACTTTTCACATAGCCATAAGGAGCATAAGTAGCTATATACTTACCATTGCCACGCTTTGTATCAAGTGTCAATGATACTTTGGAAGACTGCTCCTCGCTGAAGAAATCATACAGGATTCCCTTAAATGCAACATCAATCTCACCGATACCACCCACGTAATCTGCGCTGTCATAATTATCATTTATGGCAATAAATCGCACACCCATAAAAGGAAATATTTGTTCAATATACTTTCCCTGCTCGATATGATCTCTGGAAAATCTGGAAAAATCCTTTACAATAACGCATGAAATCTGCTTTCTTTTCACCAGTTCCAGCATTCTCTGCATATCCGGGCGGTCCATATTTTTACCCGAATAGCCATCATCCACAAACTCAACCACACTCATTTTGCGAAGTTCCTTATTTTTATTAATAAATCCACGGATAAAAGCACGCTGATTGATAATACTGTTGCTCTCATCTTTTACAAATTCATCTTCCTTTGATAATCTCAAATATATTGCTATCTGCTCCATTTTAAATCTCCTCTCCGTCTGCCATCCTGGCATACTCATCTTTAAAATTCAGGTTAATTACCAGCCTCTTACCCGGATACAGGTAAATACTGTCGACCAGTATTTTAATCATATTTTTATCCAGTGTGACCTCACTTTGAAAACGATAAATTGCTTTCAGCCATTGTATCTTCTTCTCACAAAATCTCTTCACACGCCTGCGGCTTGCCTCTTCATCCGATATCTGTCCCCGAAGTCTCATTATGGCATCAGCGTTTTTCTCCTGCCTGCACTTGAAATCAGCCTTAGTAATCTCTCCCGTAACATAAGACTGATACTCTTTGCTTTCTTCGTAATTTTTCCTGTCAATCTGCTTCTGAATCTTCTGAATCCGCATGTCATGATTTTTCAGTTCCCTGTCCATCACGCCTCGCATGGAAGCCTCCGTCCTGGCACTGTCGGTCAGTACTGCAATTTGAGTTGTAAGCAGGTTATGCACCACCTTTATAAGATCCTGCTCCATGATGGTACAGCCACACTGTTTCCCACCAAAATCATAATTGTATCTGCAGGAATAAAAATACTGACGCTCCAACACTCCATCCTTTTCCAGGATTCTGGAAGCTAAAGGAATTCTTCTGCCACAATTTCCACAGAATAAAATTCCTGCAAAAATATCCTCTTTTATCGGCAGATTCTTTCCCCTGTCAGAGGTAAAAATGCTTTCTTACACCTTCTTATCCATAACAGCTCTTACCTTGTTAAACAGTTCCTTATCCACAATCGCTTCATGGGTATTTTCAACCACAATCCAATCGTTTTCATCCGTAGCATGCCTTGCCTCATTATCATACAGACTGGTACGTCTTTTCCCCTGTACCATGTTTCCAATATAAGCCTGATTTTTCAGGATGTTGGAAATCGTACCGGGATACCATGCCTTTGCCTCTGCACCTTCCTCCACATAGAGATTCCCTGTTTTCAGATAATCTCCCGGTAATGCAATGCGATACTCCTGAAGTGCTTTCGCAATCTCCCTAAGTGTCACTCCATCTGCTGCCAGTTCAAAAATTTGGCGGACAACTGCCGCCGCAGCCCTGTCTATCACATACTTACGAAGTGCATCCCCACTATCCACCTTATAACCATATGGTGCATTGCTTCCGGTAAATTTGCCCCTTTCCATATCAAGCCTGCGACTAACTGAAACACGCTTTGAAATATCCTTGGCATACATATCATTCACCAGATTTTTCAATGCAATTTCCAGTGCCTTATTTTGGTTAAATTCTGCCTCTGTGTCAAAATGATCACTTACCGATATAAAACGTACCCCAAGAAACGGAAATATCGTTTCAATATAATTGCTGGCTTCGATATAATCCCTGCCAAAACGGGACATATCCTTTACAATAATGCAACTGATTTTCCCCTCCCTGACATCATCCATCATCTGCCCGAATGCAGGTCTGTCAAAACTGGTTCCCGACACTGCACTGTCAACATACTCTTGATATTCTATAAATTCAGCCTTATCCCTGATAAATTCTCTTAAAATACTCAGCTGGTTGGCTATGGACTCCGACGGTCTTGATTTCAGTTCCACCGACAATCTGGCATAAAGTGCAACGCGAAAGGATTTTCTTTGCTTTGCAGGTATATCAGCTGTTGCCGGTTCTGGTATCTGAACTGCATTAAATCTATTCTTCGTTCTCGCCATTTACACCGCCTCCTTAAGCTCCAACACTGGCAAACCATCTACCATGGTGTACACAGGCTCCGCATTCTTCTCATTTGCGACATCAAACAATCTGGCAACCTTTTCCATCTCCTGACGATACTTGAACACAATTTCCACCCTGAAATCATCATAAATCAGAATCCTGTCAATAAATGAAACCAGTGCCACACGATCCAGATTTCCAATCACCAGACCTTCACGAAACTGCTCCAGGTCCTTTGCCACAGCAATTCCATTTTCATATATATCGCGGATGATTGTCTCCTGCTCTCTGATTGCCTGTTCAAGTTCCCTCTCTTTTGCCGAAAACTCCTCGCGGTACCTTGTAAACTGCTCCTTGCTGATAATCTCATCACGCAAATCCTGATAGAGGGAAGCCTTAAATGCAGAGCATTTTGTAAGCTCCTGCTTCAGGGCAACAATCTCTTTATCATGGGCAACGGCCTCATCATAATTCACATTCAGCTCATCCAGATGCGCCAGTACCTTTTCACAGTCACACATACTGTTGATATATCCCTGCAATTCTCCCAGCACAATCTGATTCAGGTCCTCCTCACGAATGCAGTGACGACTGCAGGCATCTTTACCGTTCCGGTTATAATTAGAACAGATATAGTTGATATATTCCCTGCCCTTGTATGACTCCTTGCGATGAACCATACTGCTGCCACAATCACCACAATATAAAATTCCCGCATACATATATGATTCGTTTTTTCCAGCAACTGCTATGGTATCCCGACTCATCAGAACCTGTACTGCATCAAAATCCATCCTGCTGATAATTGCTTCATGTGCATTCTCCACTACCACCCAGTCACATTCCGGTACTGCTATTTCCTTCTTAACCTTGTGACTGACGGTTGTCCGCTTTCCCTGTGCCAATGTTCCGATATACACCACATTCTTAAGAATCCTTGATACTGTCTGGGCAGACCATTTTGACTGTCCTGCGCCTTTAAAACTGGTGCTGTATTTTTCTCCACATTTTGCCTTATATTCCGATGGTGCAAGCACGCAATTCTTGTTAAGAATCTTTGCAATTCCTGATGCACTCATTCCCGAAAGCTTCTTTGCAAATATCCCCTGAACCACACCGGCTGCATAAGGATCCGGCACCAGATGATTCTTATTATCCTCTGCCTTTTGATAACCATATGGTGCAAATGCGCCGATAAACAGCCCATTTCTTCTCAAAATGCCCTGACTGGTACGAACCTTCATGGACGTATCACCGTTATACTGCTCATTCAGCAGGTTCTTGAAAGGAATGATCGTATGCGTCTCACTGCTACTGGCAGTCAGGCTATCATACCCTTCCGATATTGCAATAAAACGCACATTATATTTCTTAAAAGTTTTCTGTATCAGCTCATCCGCACCAATACGCTCCCTTGCAAGTCGGGACAAATCTTTTACAATAATGCAGTCAAGATTCCCCGCCTTCATGGATGTCATCATCCTATGAAACTCCGGTCTTTCAAAATTACTTCCGCTGTAACCGTCATCAATAAAAATATCCACCAGTTTCAAATCATCATGGGCATCTATAAATCCCTCCAGTAAAAGTTTCTGGTTGGAAATACTGTTGCTTTCCTTCTTCTCCAGTCCATCAATATCTTCATCTCCCTGAGACAATCTCAGATAAATTCCTGTTCTGTATATATCAATCTGTTTCTTACTCATTACAATTCCTCCTGTCGTTCTTCAACTGCTGTAAAAATAGCTTCTATTGATATCTAAGTGACGCTTTCCGTTCTATATAGCAATTCATAACATCCGTAATGCTACAGCTTCCTGCAAAGGTGGACTGAACAGTATATTTTCCATACCGTTTCGCCTTTCCCTGCTGTTTTGCATCATGTTGTGAACACTCCGTCACATTCAGCTCTTTCGTATCTGTTTCCTGCAAAATACACTCTTCTCCTTCCCTTCAAAAATGAAAAACAGCCTGAAAATGTCCTCCTTGTGGCTAAATCATGAGACACAAAAACCGCTCTCCATAGTTAACAAAGTCTCTTGTTACATCTGCTGTAACAACCGCGCTACATATCACATTTACACACGAAAGCCGAAAAGCACAAACCATACAGAAAAGCTAAATAACTTACATCTTTTCTTCATTTTGGTTCGATATTCATTTCAACTTAAACTGTTTTGACGTCATATATTCTTATAATCTCTGACGCCATACTCTGCATCCATACGATGTTTCCGTATGTAAATATGTATGTAAGCTTGCGCTTACTTTGTTGACCATGGACAGCGGTTATTATTTCATGGTGTCTCATCTGCACCGACATTTTCAAGCTGTCTTACTGTCAACTATTCAATTAGAAAAACTTAACATTGGTCATCACGTTGGCTGGACGTTCGCAATGTTTTACAGGTATTGTGGCTATTTTTTAATCTAATTTCCTACCACATGCTTATATTACATTCCAAGCAAATATTTGTCTACCACTTTTTTCCACATTTTCTGACAAAATATGATTTTCAGCATTTTTACCAGTCACAACCATAACACGAGCCCTTATAAATCATCAGGCAGCTACTATTATACTGCACTTCCACCTGCTATTTTCTGCCCCAGATATGCTATCAACAACTCTTCCAGAGTTGATTGTTCACCGTATGACATGGTTACTTTTATGGTATTTCCTTTACCCGTATCCACCTTAATTGTCTTTGCTTTAATATCTATTTTTTCTTCCATCTGCGTTACCTCCATTAAAAAAATCGCTACCCATAGCTCATTTGAAAATGCATAAACTATGGATAACGATTCTGGTTATCACTTATTCTGTTTTGGACTTCTCTTAACGTCCTATGAAGGTATACGCCGGTCTTTCTGACCCCTCATCGCCCCGTATACGTAAAGGTGTACTCATCTCCGGGAATTACAGACGAGCCACTATCTGTGTTCACGACGCCCTTCTCCATTCCGGAGAAGCACTATCTCCCCTACCTGCATTGCGGGGATCGGGACGAACTTCTCGCCCCTCATGGGTTATTATCCTTACGCAACATACCTGATCCCGCATTGCCCGAACTTCCGTCCAGCCTCTCAGCCTTCATCTCTCAATCCATCAGCCTACTAATATGATAACTGTGACTTTCATCCTGCGGGTATATGATCCGTAATTTTACTCAAATCTGTAACTGCTATTCAGTTGTCAATTTTCATTTTCTTATTGGCTTGTCTAAAGCCTGAATATAGTATAAACCAATCCAGTGTCGTCCACAAGGGACTATCATGGTCTATTTTTGCGAAAAAGGTGTCAGTTTGTGACCTTTTTCTGATTTATGCAAAAATATCATACTGCCTTCTGTCGTGATTGTACACTTCGGCAAAGTATGAAATTTGCAAATCGTGTATTCATTATACGATGGAGATATATGTTTGTCTATGGACATGGTTGGTGTTTTTTCAGGGATTCACACCAGAATCTGGTGGATTTTGTATTATTGCAAAATCATCATTGTAAGTCATCATATCGATAGCATTTGACTATCAATACGTTGTGCTGTATAATTATTATTGTATGTTCAATTTTAAGAAGGAGGGAAAATCATGGCATTTAATAATATTAATCCTATAGCAATTGACTTATTCTGCGGTGCCGGTGGACTCTCTTTGGGACTTGAACAAAGTAATATCACTGTTCCACTAGGTGTAGAAATAAATGCTATTGCGGCACAAACCTACACCAACAATTTGAATGGCAATGTTCTTCAGGATGATATCCGAAACATTACCGGTCATGAAATACTAGAACAGCTCAATCTTCAAGTTGGAGAACTTTTCTTATTGGCTGGTTGCCCACCATGCCAGACTTTCTCTTCGCTTCAAAAAGATGATGTTACAAATGATGCAAGAAACAACTTGATTTTTGAATATACCCGACTAATTCGTGAGACTCGTCCATTGTTTATACTTATGGAGAACGTTCCTGGTCTTGCAAACGGACGCGGAAAGCAAATTTTTGCTCAGGCACTTGCTGAATTAGAGCCATCATATCATGTACTATATGATGTTTTGAATTGTGCAGACTATGGTGTTCCCCAAACACGAAAAAGACTTGTTCTTCACGGAATACGTAATGATGTTTATCAATTACTTATACAGAATCAACCAAATTTTAAAATTAGTTTGCCATCAAAGACTCATACAAATGATCCACAGCAAAACCCTAATCTTTTACCATGGGTGACAGCTGGACAGGCGCTACAAAACAACGCATTACCGGCTATAAATGCTGGTCAACCTGCTCCCGTTGGATATCCAAATCACGAAACAAACGGACTTGCTGAAATAAATATACAACGTATACAATATATTCGAACTCATGGTGGTAGTCGAAACTGTTTACCCCCTCATCTACAGTTACCATGTCATCAAAGAAACAATGTTGGATATTCAGGTGTATACGGTATTATAGATGTTACAAAACCTGCTCCAACCATGACAGGTGGTTGTATTTGTTATAGCAAAGGCAGATATGGACATCCAACAGAAGATCGAGCTATATCCGTGCGAGAAGCCGCACGTTTCCAATCTTTTCCAGATACCTTTGTGTTTCATGGTAACAAAGGACAAACAGCACTTCAAGTTGGTAATGCCGTACCACCACGTTTGGCAAATGCTAGTGGAAATTATTTTATTAATTTGCTCAACTACTTATATACATTATAACGCACCTGGTTATTATCCCAGATGCGTTATTTTTATACTTCCATTTTAGCTAATGAAATGCCCACTCTATTACCATCTGCAAAAGCCCTATTGGCCATTCTTTGAGCAAAATTTTCTTTAACATTACCTATGTATTTGAATTCCTTTTGCGCACCTCTAATGCTACCTTGTATGGTACATCCCCGTTTTACTTTGTTATCAGTTATATATATACTACTTATTTTACTGTACCATTCCACCGAAATCACGTTACTATTTTTTTCTGTTTCAATCTCTACATATGAAAAATACTGTTTTTCTGCTTCTACAATGGCTCGTTTATCTTTGCAAGATTCTCCTCCGATGAAAATATAATTATTTGATATTTTTTCCGGTCTTCTGCAATCACATTTAGCTGTAATACACAACCAATACTCACACAAGCCATCCTCAGAATTTATGCATTGAAACAAATCGCCAAAGTCAATACTGTGTTCTATATTCGAAAGACTTCTATTCATAGTAATTCTTTCATTCAACTTAACTAATTCATTCAAAATATGAGTTGGTTCAACTTTCTCTCCTTTATCCACCATCATTTGTAATATTTCTTCTGGAATGGTAATACTTTTGACATCAATACGCTGAGTCATTTCCTCCTTAAAACTCTCTTTAAAAAATGTCTCTACGTCATCTCGTCCTTCTTCTTTTAACATCTTATTTGCATGATAAAAAAAGGCATCACTTGATATATTTTTAAAAAACTCTGTACGCTTATACAAAGCATCTTGAAATATATTAAAATAGTAAAGCCACAAAGCATCTAATATACTATTAGGTGCCTGTACCATATACTTTGCAATACTTGGTATTATGTTTTCAGGAACCACCTTACCAATTTGTTCACTCGATTCCTCAATATTTTTACCATAGACAAATACCAATCGACCATCAATATTTAATACCGTATCATCACCATTCCAAGATGCAATAAATTGATTCTTTTCAGGTAATAACTTATCAGACCAGGCAAAATATAATTTGTGCCACAAACTCTTGCTATTTTCCCCCATTCCATCAACATTTACAGTTACACCCAATTCTTTTACTTTATCTTTCAGCGGCTTTATATTTCCATTCTTTTTTTCAAAACAATCAATTATATCGTAAGCGATGAATAACACACCGCCTACCCAAAACAGTAAACGACTACCATTT
>ENA-ORNP01002736-ORNP01002736.1-human-gut-metagenome-genome-assembly--contig:-NODE-2736-length-13905-cov-10.599206_pt1 | contig 13905 bp, 15 predicted proteins | sample MGYA00242119_ERZ509030 | MGnify/ENA primary metagenome ERZ509030 (study PRJEB26280, sample SAMEA2338708) | human gut metagenome | biome: human gut; feature: human-associated habitat; material: faeces... | reverse complement strand
CCGAGACGCAGAAAAGCCGACACGCGGGCGCGTGTCGGCTGACGGCTTGTAACAAAGGTTTACCCCCGCAGGCTTGGACTGCGGGGGCTTGATTTTGGTTCAGGTTTCGTCCGCTTCCGGCTGTTCCTCCAGCTCGTCCTGGGGCGATGCTTCTGTAACCGGTTCGGCGGCTTCGTCTTCTTCCAGTGCGCGGGTGATGATGTCAACTAAGAAGTCCTTCTTCTTGATGCCACGCTCCTTGAGGTAGCGGTCGAGGCGGTCAAAGAGTTCTGCAGGGATCTGTGCGGCTAAGGTTCTCATTTCTCTGGTCATAATTTTTCCATCCTTCCAATCGTAGTATTCTGTGATCATGGTTTCTATGTAGTCGCTGAGGGTCATCCCGGCTTTTTCCTGCTCCTGCCGGACTCTGGCATGGAGCGCGACCGGCAGCATAGCGCATAGGTTTTTTCTTTCTTCCATTGCAATCTCCTTCCGATTTGGTACGCCAAGTATCGCAGGAAACGAGAAAGAAAGCTATTCACCAGAGCCAACAAAGAATGCCGCACAAACGAAGCAAATTATACCATTTTACAAGCAAGCCTTTGCACCTGTATTCATTATCTAGCCTCACCGCCGTGACCTCGGTTTTTCTTTTTGCAAACCTGCTGCCGGTGACCATGCACTTTCCCTGCGTAGAAAAGTTCTCGCACTACTTTCAGATCGAGATTCCAATGTGGTTCAAGCCAACGATCCGGATACTTGGCGCACAACCGGGGCAGGAATTGTTTCAGTTCTGCACCCTCTCTGGGGAATTGGATGCCGTCTTTGTAGGTAATGTCCCGCTTCAGTTCTGCCACAAGTCTCTTATATTCCCGCTGGTCGGTCTGCTCATAGGCGCTTTTGCCGGTGAGCTGCCTGTAGGCATACTCTCCCACATAGCTCATCTGCTCGAAGCTGCAATCTCCGTAAGGCTCGACCTCTGCAAGCGAATCCGGGTCCGCCAGCGCAGCCAGATAGACTTCTTTTCCTTGCGCAATCAGCCATGCGCGGAAGTCTATAAAGCCGTCATCACTGCAGCCGTATTCCGATATGATTTCGGCAGCATCCCACAGGCCGTACTTGTACGCGAGATCTTCGTAAGCTTGCGTAATATCGTGAAAGTTCTGTGCCTGTTCTGCCCCCATAGATACCAAACGTCCCTTCAGATACTCCACCATGGCAGACATATCCTGACCGCAGGCATCTTTCGCCTCCCGGATCAATCCCCAGAATGTGTCTTTGTTGATCTCTGTGATGGTATCGTTCATATTCCACCTCTTTTGCGTTTCAGTTTCTCAGTTTCAAAGCGTAGCTTAATCCGTAAACAAATCCGGTCTGGCTGCGACGGCAAAGCCCTCGCGCCCGGTCACGACCACGCCGTTCTGCCCGCCGGAGCAGTGGATGACGAGGAGATTCCCTACGCTGTCGTAGCCGCAGACGATTCCAACGTGACTGTCATCCGCATAAAAGACGAGATCGCCGGGCAGTGCGTCTGGCCATGAGACATTGGTGCAATACCCATGCTGCGAGGCTGCGCCACCGCCGCGTCCGGGCAGGTATGCACCGCTCGTGGCGTTATAGAACGTCCAGTCCACAAAACCGGAGCAGTCCAATCCGAACGGAAGCACCTTGCCGGTCGAGCCGCTGCCGGGCGCAGTAACCGTCGTCGGCGTTCCCCATCGGCTATCCCAGCCAAGGACGAGGCTTTTGCCACCCCAGAAATACGTCACCTTTCCGAGAAGCTGATACGCCGTCAGGACAATGGATTCTCGCAGCGGGTCAAGATCATCCGGCAGCGTGCCTTGAATGTCCGAAATGTCGACGGGGCCGATGGGCGTACCGCCCGGTTGATAATTACCGATCAAGGACAGGAAAATGTCGTCGTAGTCCGGCTTCAGCAATTCTTCGAGCATCTCCCGCTGCTGGGCAGTAAAGCCGTATTCATCTGCCATCTGCATGGCGTCCCTGATCTGTGCGGAGATATGCAGCGTTGTGATCCGCTCACCATCCACGGTTCTGGTCGTCAATTCGTATTCCAGCTTGTTGGCATCGAAAAAATTTTCCCGCAAAAGCTGGAGTTTTTCTTCGTCCATTGTTATAACGTCCAGCCCATGTTCTTCGTCGGTCGAGACCTTGACCGCGTACACAGCCAGCACGTTTCGCCAATTTTGAAGCATGGCCGCTTCCATGCCCTCCTGCATATCCAGCTCATCGTATGGATGTTCCTCCATGATGCGGTAGATTTCGTCGGTAAACTCGCCGTTCAGCGTCGCAACCGCGTCCGGGATTTTAATTTCCGTGCCGGTGTCCTCACCGGCAAACAGGATTCCGAGCGGCGAAGCGAACAGTATCCCCACGAGCAGGATCACCACAACAACGGAAACTGCCGCCGCACCGCCTGCACCAATCGCTGCGGCCAGCTTTTCTGCCGCTGCCGCGATTGCCCGCAGAACCTTCTTTCCGGCTTCCTTTGCGGCTTTCGCCGCTTTGATTGCTGTATCCCGAAGCACCTGCCCTTTGCGGATGACAGTTGCGGTCTGCTTTGGAGGAGCTGCCGACGCTTTGCTGGGCAAGGCTTTTGCGGAAGGTGTGGTGGACTTGATTTTCGCTTTCGGGGCTGTTTTGATTTTTTGCTTTCTCACAACAGCCGGCCGCGCCTGTTTCTGGATACGCACCGGTTTTGCAGGAACAACATTCTTGCCCGTTGGCGCAGGGACTGTTTCATTCGTCAATGTCGGTTGACATAACTTCACGTTGCCTTGAATCATTTTCTGCGCTGCCTGCTGTGGATTTGCCTGCACGGGCGTTACCTGTGTCGGTTGCTGCGCTGCAATGTATTTCTGCTTGCTCTTGATGTCCGGCAGCAGTGTCTGCGGGGTATCCGGCGTCACGGATTCCGTATTGGCGCGCATGGAGGCCGCCTGTGGCTGCCGCGTTCGAATCTGCGGCAGGGCTGACTGCTCCGGCTCCGCACTATGGGAAACGTGGAGTTTTTGCTGTTCACGAACAGTTTCTCGTGTACGGATGACCGGTGAGAATGTTTCGGAATCTGTAATTGTGTTTTCAATACCGCTTGATTCTTCTTTGAGAAAATTCTGCTTTTGCCGCTTCTTTCGGATGTACTCTTTCGTCTTGATTGCAGGAAGCGCGAACTGTGTGGTATCCGTTTTGGGTGTGACAGGCTGTTCATGCAGAGACGAAACAGGCGTTTTTTCTCTTGGCAGAGTCCGTGCTGATGGCTGCACCGTCGGGGTCGTCGCAGGTGCAGACGGTTCCGTGCTGGCAGGAGATTGTCCAAGCGACCGTTGTTCTGCCGGTCTTGCTTTCCCAGCAGGCTTTTCTCTTACTGATGTTTCCAGTTCGCGCACGGATCGGTTTACCTGCGCGTGGTGAACAGCCTGCGGCTTTTCGTGTATCTCCGAAGCTGGATGCCGGGACTGTTGCACAGATGCATCAGCGGTCGGTGTATGCTCTCGCATTTTGGGCTGTGGGATATTTACGGGAGGAACAGGCTTCTCTTTAACTGGAGAAACCGCCTCTCGGACAGAACGCTCCGTTAGCGATGGTGTCGTTTCCGTAGAAACAGCCTTTACGTTTTCATGAATCTGCGGAGCTGTATGCTGGGGCTGCTGCGCAGGCGCATCAGCGGTCGGTGTATGCTCTCGCATTTTAGGCTGGTTGCCGCTTGCCGGAGGAACCGGCTTCTCCCTGATTGGAGAAGCCGATTCGCGCACAGACTGATTTCCCTGTGACTGGCTTTGCGGTGGATAGTCCCTCGGTGCCGCAGTAGGCTGCAGGGGGTGCCGAGGCTGCTCATGTTGTGGAACAGATTCTGTCCTGGCTTCCCGCTGCGGTTCGGATTTTGTTTTCGGCAGCCTGTGGGCTGCCTTTTCTGCCAGATGGCGGACTTCCTGCACGGCATGGTCGGCGGTGTCTGTGATCTTGCCGCTCTCGTAGCGATCTTCCGGCTGACCGTCCTGTGCTGCTTCGCGCAGCTCCTGCCGAAGCTGCTGAAAGGAAGCATCCGTGCCGCGGCGGAATGCTGCCTGCGGCGCGGATTTGAGGGTTTTGACGGCTCTCGCTTTCAGCGGCGATTTTTCTTTGACCTCTCGCATTACGACGCCTGCTCCACTCGTTCAGACATCTTCGTCGTCATAAGCTGGTACAGCCTGCCGTTTTTCGGAAAATGATCCACGAAAGGCACGATGGTGCTGCCGCACTTGAGAAGCCCGTGCCCAAAGTCCACGCCTGAAATATACGAGAGCTGATTGTCCGAAATATTGAGCAGCCGCGCCAGCTCGATCCGGTCTGTGCTTGCCTGATTGAGCATGAGCAGAAATTCACTGTTTGCAAGCATGGTTCTCGCCGTGTGGGATTGCAGAAGGTCGTCGACGTTCTGTGTCAGCCCCGTGCCGCAGGCCCCGTATTTGCGCATCCGCTTCCAGAGCGTGAACAGAAAATTCGCGCTGTATTCGTGCTGGAACAGCAAATAGATTTCATCAATATAAAGCCATGTATTCTTGCCAAGCTTGCGGTTTCGGATGATGCGGTTGAACACGCTGTCCAGTACAACGAGCATGCCGACCGGCAGGAGCTGCTTGCCGAGGTCGCGGATGTCATAGCAAAGAATGCGGGAATTGGTATCCACGTTCGTGTACTTGGCAAACGTATTCAAGCTGCCTTCCGTGAACAGCTCCAGTGCCAGCGCAACGTCCCGCGATTCCGGTTCCGGCTGCTCCAGGAGCGCAGCGTGGAAGTCTTGTAATGTTGGCACAACGCCGAGATAGCCGTTTCGGATGAACTCGCGGTAGACCTGGGCAGTACACCTGTCAATGATGGATTTCTCTTTTGCAGACAGCTTGCCAGCGCCCACGAGCTGTTCGCAGAGGGACAATAAGAATTCGGATTTCAGCACGACGGGATTGTCGCCGTCGTTGTAGCCGGACTCCATATCGAGGGCGTTGATATGATTGGGCGAAGTCGCGGAGATTTCAATGACCTCGCCGCCCAAGCCTTCGACCAGCGGGCGATACTCGGCTTCGGGGTCAATGATGATAATGTCATCGTTTGTAGACAGCGCGATCTCCGTGATCTCTCGCTTGGCTGCAAAGGATTTACCAGAACCGGAGACACCGAGGATAAAGCCGTTACCATTCAAAAGCTCCTTGCGGTCGGCAAGGATGAGATTCTTGGAAATGGCGTTCTGCCCGTAGTAGATGCCGTGTCGGTGCCGAATTTCCTGCGCCTTGAACGGCATAAGCACAGCGAGGGCTTCTGTCGTGAGTGTCCGCAGCGCGTCGATGCGCCGCAGACCGAGCGGCAGCACGGTGATCAAGCCATCCTGCTGCTGAAAGCTCAGTTTCGCCAGTTGGCACAGGTGCTTGCGCGCAATGGATTGGAGCGTTTCGGTGTCGCTGTCCAGTTCCTCTTTGCTGTCTGCCAGATGCACGAGCGTGACCACAGCGAACAGCATCCGCTGGTCGCGGGTCGTGAGATCGTCCAGCATCTCGCGGGTTTCCTTGCGCTGCTGCTCCAAATCATACGGCACAACGGCAGAAAAGTTCTGGTTGCTGTTCTGCCTGCGCTGCCAGTTGGTGACGTTCGTTTCCACGCCGAGGAGCTTGTTCTCCACCTCGCGCACAGCTTCGTCGGTCGGCACGGGGATCATGTCAATGGAGAGCATCATGCGCCGGTTGAGATCGGTCAGCTCCAGAATCATGCTGTCTTTGATGTAGCTGGCGTAGTCTTTAAGGAACAGCACACGGCCATATTGACTTCCCATCTTGAAATAATCCCGATGGAATTCCAGACTATCCGGGCAGATCGTATCCTTGAGATTATGTCCGCGCTTCATGGCAGATTGCAGGTCGAACGGCAGTGCCGCTTCTTCTGGTCTAAAGAAGCCGCGCAGCACATCCAGGCGCTCGGCAGCGTCCAGCTCGTTGGAGGAAGAATTGAGCCGCGAGAGCTTGGAGGATACTTCTCCCGTCACGCGAGAAAAGAATGTGCGTGCTTCGTCTACATTCTTTTTGTGAACGGAAACCGTGATGAACCGCTCCTGTTCCACGCTGGCGGAGCTGCCGGAGATTTTGCCTTCCAGCATCCCATTGAACTCGTCCACGAATCCGTCGAGCGAATCTCCGCGCTGCGGAAGCAGGACGGTATCTTCAAACGCCTGCCGGTTGACCTGCTTGTTGCAGATCGTGAGCTTGGTGGTCGAGCCGCTGTCCAGCGCATTGAGAAGCTCACTGTAGCCGAGGAACATCGCGGTTTTGTCCTCCTTCGAGGCAATGGCATAGTTGATGTCCGAAAAGCGCAGCGTTCTGGAATATTTCGTACCGAACTGAAAAATCCCATCCGCGAAGATCCACTGGATGGGAATGACGTCCTGTACGCTGCGCGGGATTTTATAAGCTGCTCTGTCCTGCTTGATGGTGTTGTTGAGGGTTTTAATCAAGCGTCAGCACCTCCCGCATGGAATTGGAGTCCAGCAGCAATTCTGCATATAGATTCTGCGGATGATATGCAAGCGTTCGCGGGCAGAGGATCTCCGATCGGATGACCGCCAGTAGGAATCGTTCGGCGGGCATGCCATTATAGGTAAAAAAGCCGCACATGGCAAACGGGAACGCCGCCAGCATGCACACCCAGCCGACCTCCGCCGCGCCGATGAGCGGCTTTAATCCGAAGTACGCGCCGACTGCCACGCCGATGGCGAGCAGCGCAAACACCATCTGCCGCAGCGATAAGCCGAACAGAATGCTCTCCTGATACCGCTGGATTTCTTTGTTGATTTTCACTTCGATGATGAATCCCTCCAATTTTTCGGTTTTTCTTGGATTGACCCTTGAACTTTTCTTCGTTCCAAGTTAACATGGCACAAACTTTCAAAGGAGGTCGTGCCATGTTGATGATTGTGTTTGGGGCAGGCTGCTTGCTCCTGCCTGTACTGTTTCACGCCGCGTCGCTGCTGCACCTCGGTCTGCCGCTTTTGTATGCGCTGATCGTGCCGACGCTGTTTTCTGGTTGGTATTACAGCCACTACGCGCTGGCGAATGGGATCTGGTATGCGCTCATTGTCCTGGGGCTGATTTCATGGGCCGTGTCGCTGGTGCGAAAGATTACGGGCAGATTGTAACAAGCGCATGCAAAAAGTGTTTGACACCATATATGACACCATGCTATAATAAGACTGTACAGAGAGACAGAGGTGATGTTCCGTGTCAAAATGGGATAAACTATTGGCAAGGATCTGCGGATTATCGCGCGATCTTCGTTTTGACGAGCTGCGCAAGGTGCTGGAAAGCTACGGCTATGAAATGCGCCAGCCAAACGGCGGCAGCAGTCATTGCACGTTTCGCAAACCCGGCTGCGCGCCAATTACGATTCCCATGCACGAACCGATCAAGAAAGTCTACGTTATGATGGTAAAAGAGGTTGTAGAAAGCGAGGTGTCAAATCGTGAAGACGATTGAGTATTATATGAATCTTCCGTATCGTCTGGAGCTTGTTCCGGACACGGACGAAGGCGGTTTTGTAGCCTCGTATCCGGAGCTGCGCGGCTGCCTGACCAGCGGCGAGACGGCGGAAGCGGCGCTGAAAAACGCGCTGGACTGCAAACGCGAATGGCTGGCCGCCGCACTGGAAGATGGCTATGAGATTCCGGAGCCTACGTCTGATGACGAGTATTCCGGTCAGTTCAAGCTGCGGCTTCCGAAGTCGCTGCACCGCGCACTTGCGGAAAACTCCAAACGCGAGGGTATCAGCATGAACCAGTATTGTCTGTATCTGCTGACGAAAAACAATGCCGAATTTCGCCACGGCGCATAATAAATCATAAGATGCAGAACCCTCCATCCAACTACGGATGGAGGGTTTCTTATCCAAGTCCCATCAATTCCCGGATGATACGGTCGGACATCTTGATAGAGCCGACGAGCACCAGCATATTGAATACCAGCTCACCGATGTAGTTCCAGACGACCGTTGCCGGGGCAAGTCCTTCCGCTACGACAGGCGGGCTGGATGCGAATTGTGAGAAAATAATACAGGCCAGTAAAATGACACAGCCCTCCAAGCAGATGGCGGCGTAGCTCTTGATAAACGCCATGCCAATGCTGCTGGAGGGCTGTCCTGCAAAGCTCGACAGCGGGATTGGCGCAATCGCCGTCGCCATATATAGCTTAAAAAAGCGACCATAAACCGTGAGAATCATCACGAGTGACAGCACCCAGATGAACAGAGAGCCTAAGAGCGTCACCGCCCAGAGCGGAATGCTCTCCAGCAGGCCGACGTCTTCAATCGTCGATGCGATCTCGGCAGGCAGTGTGGATGCTTCCATTGCCGAAAGACCGGACGCGCCCATGATCGTCTGGATCGCGCCCTGCGCAATCGAGAACAGCGCCGTCATCAACTCCATGCCGTAGGTGACCGCCGCCTGTGCCAGTACGAAACGGATGAAGCATTTGAACGCCACTTCCGGGCGTTTCAGCTCCGTAAAGCTGCCGCAGGTTTTCATCACGCCAATCACAAAGAACAGAACCAGAAGCGCATACGCGATTGCTTTTAAGGCATCGTTGATTCCGACAATCACATTCCAGATCCCGCCGCCCTTGAAGTTCTCCGGACTGGTGGTCAACAGCGTCCAAATTTCCGACAGCTTGCTGTTCCACGTTTCCAGCGAGGAATTGAGGTTATCTATGATCCAGTTTCCACTTGAGATGGTATCACCTCGCAATCAAAATTTATGTTGTAAAATACTCAATATTTTGCTATACTGCAAGTGAAGGAGGGATGCAGTATGCCGAGTATTCGACCGATTTCTGATCTGCGCAACAGCGCCAATGAGATTTCCGACTTCTGCAAGCAGACGCGCGAGCCTGTGTTCATTACACGAAACGGCACAGGTGACATGGTCGTGCAGAGCATGGCAGAGTATGAGCGCCAGCAGGCGCTGATCGACCTCTATGCCAAACTTGCGGTTTCGGAAGCAGAAATTGCCGAAGGCGCAGAGGGTGAGGACTTTTTGAGCGTCGCCAGAGAGCTGCGAGGGCTTGTGCATGGACGTTTATAAGATTAAAATCTACCCGACCGCCAAGAAAGACTTACAGGAGATCATCGACTATCTGAACACACTGTCCCAGCAGGCTGCGCTTCGGTACTACGATCTGCTCATTGAGGAAATCGAGAGCCTCTCGCAGATGCCGTTTCGATGCCCAAAGCCGCGTGATATTGCGCTGGCGGCCAAGGGCTATCGGTATCTGATCGTAGAAAGCTATCTGGTGTTCTATGTGGTCGCCGGAGACACTGTACAGATTCGCAGAATTTTGTACGCCAAGCGGAATTATCGCAGAATTCTGGACAATACAACATCATAGGATCTGTGCCGCGGGAATGGAGCTGCCATTCCCGCGGCATTTCTCAGCCGGTGATCAGCGTCAGGATCTCCTTGGTGAACGTAATGACGATACCGCCAGCAACAGTCAGGATGCCGTTTGCTCGCTGGGACGGATCGTGCGACTTGAGAGACAGGCCAACCTGCAAAATGCCAAAGCCGAGCAGGATCAAGCCGACCGCGCGAATCAGGGAAAAGATAAAATCGCTCAGGTTATTCACGACCGCCAGCGGATCGCCGTCTGCCGCGAACGCCGGGACAACAAAAAACGCCAGCATGAAAAACACGCTGGCGAAGATCGAGTAGAGCCGCTTGGCTTTGGATTCAAACGTTTTCTTCAATGAAATTCCTCCTTCAATGGATGGATTGCTTCGGTACCGCCCACTCGAAGCAGCGGACGGCCAGTGTAAACGGCCGGTTTGGTTCCATGATGAATGTAGGGCGCTGCGCCGCCGAGGGAACTGTGTGAGATCGCTGGATGGTGCATGAGATCATACTTTTCATCCATGACCGGACTTGCGCCGCGGATGAACAGCAGCGCATAGCGGTTGTCCAGCTTTCGCACCTCGTCCGGTGTCAGCAGCTCGCGCCCGGACATCTGAAAGTTGGTCGAGTAGGAACCAGATTTGCCTTTCGTCTGTCCGTGCGTTTTGGTATCAATTGTGGCTTTGCCGAGCATTTCGGAGACATATTTGTGCGTACTGGACTCGTTACCGCCAAGATACAAAATGGTATCGCAGTTACCTGGAATTGTCTCCCAGCTATCCTTATACAATTCTTTGATCTGTGCCATATTCTGAATGATAACGCTTGCCGAGATGGAACGCGAGCGCATGGTTGCAAGCTCGCGCGTGAATCCCGGCAGCGGCATGGCGGCAAACTCGTCCAGCACAAAGCGAACGTGGCGCGGCAGCGGGCCGTGGTGGATCTGGTCTGCGCTGTAATAGAGGGCTTGAAACGCCTGTGCATAAAGTAAGCTTACAAGGAAATTGTAGGGTAGGAAAGAGCCGCCTTACCGCATTGCGGCGGCAGGTCTGCTCAGACCCCCCTCAGAACCGTGCTTACAACTCTCGCTGTACACGGCTCCGTCTTTGCTTGTTCAATCAGATACTCACTGGTGGTGAATCATGACATGGCAATTATGGCACACCACTAAAGTTTTGCGCCGCTTTGCAATCATAGCGGCTTCCCAAGGCAGTTTCTCTTTCAGATTTTTGAGTTTGTTTATATGGTGAATCTCAAAGCAGGGACTGTCCGTCGTGCCGCACAATTCACATTTACACGCTTTTAATCGTTTCTCGATCGTATTTACCGAAAGTCTATGCTGTTGGGTTGCGGACGTAACTATGTCTGTCGGATTCTTCACTGTCTTGCAGTCGGCGTAGTTGGCAAAATAGCACCATTTCCAGCCTTTTTTTGTTTCATAGGGGATACCCCACTGGCCCTGTCCATCTTGAAATTTGCGGATGATTTTCGGTACAGAGCTTCTGTGTTTGTTGGCAAGGGTTCTCAGGCAGCTATACTCCATCAAGTAGGCCAAATAACTCAGCCTATAAAAGTTGCTTGCCAAGTTGTAGTAATTGCAGATTCCCCTAAGTTCGCTGTTATAACTGGAGACAATTTCTAAATCCGTCATGTGTAGCAGCTCCGCCCGGTGGACGGGTCGCAGGTTTCCGTTTTCCTCTTGAATCGCAACGCCTTTTGAGAAGATGAATTTATGGATTTTATCGTCCAATGGTACAACTAATTCCGCTTTATTGTTCAGCGTGCGCTTTGATTGTTTCAACTTTCCGACACGCCTTATTTTCCCATCCCGCCGTATCCGGACATCATATCCCAGGAATCGGGCATATTCGCTGCTGTGGGTAATGAGCGTCTTTTCTTCGCTGAGTTCCATCTTCAACATCCCACCGATAAACTCAGCCAGTTTTCGCTTGATTTCCACACAGTCCTCCCGCCTCCCGTTCACCGCAATCAAAAAGTCGTCCGCATAGCGGATATACTTGATTTTCTTGTCGGTATGGGATTTTGCGGGCGTCGTCAGAATTTGCTTGCGAATTTCCCTGTATTTTTCAATAAGCCGCTGGCGCTCCTCGCCCTCAGCCTTTTTGATTTGCCGTTGTACCACTTTCTTTTTACTGAGTAGCGCATTGTATTCAGGTGTGTACTTTTTCTCCTCATAGACATCGAAACCAGCCTTCAGCGCCATCACAAATTTGTCCAGCTCATGCAGATAGATATTGGCCAGAATAGGAGAGATAATCCCACCCTGGGGCGTTCCACTATATGTGATGTGATAACGCCAGTCCTCCATGTATCCGGCTTTCAGAAATTTGTGCAGCAGCTTTATCAGCCGCGCATCCTTGATTTTTCGGTTTACCAGCCCCACCAAAACAGTGTGGTCAATGTGGTCAAAGCAACCCTTGATGTCGCCCTCTATAAACCACCTTGCACCGGAGAACTCCTGTTTGGCCTGTGCTAATGCGGTATGGCAGCTCCGGTTTGGCCGAAATCCGTGTGAGCAATTTAGAAAAACCGGCTCATACACAGCTTGCAGCACCAGCCGAAGCACCTCCTGTACCAGCTTGTCCGTAAAGGTGGGAATCCCCAGCGGGCGCATTTTCCCGTTGGCTTTTTGGATATAGGTGCGGCGGGCCGGCTTGGGTTGATAGGTTTCTGTTTCCAGCGATTTGATGATACGGTTGATTTTTGCCTCGCTGAATCCATCCGCCGTATCTTCATTTACTCCCTTGGTCGCCGCTCCACTGTTAGCGTACAAATTTCGGTATGCCTCATAGTAGATATCAGGACGCAGAAGGTAACGGTATAATCTGGTGAATACTTCTTCTTTATTTTTGCTTGAGTTCTGACTGATTCTTGCTAAAATCTCCATTGTTGGTTTCATTCGTGAGGTTTTCCTCCCTAATCAATTTACGATTTTAGTACGCATTGACTGCGCCCCTTCGCCATGTGGACGGCGTTACCGCTTCCGTTTTTACGGCTATCCCTGTCAATTCAGGGTCCTCGGACTACTATGGGCGCTCCGTACCCATGCAGGATATTCAGGCTCTAAACCATAGCCAAACTTTCCCCCTTTCACGGCATTCCTGTTTAGGGTATCCCCGGTTTGCACTTTGCCTTGGTAAATGTGAATTGTCGGACTCTGCTTTCGTTTCGTTAAAACAGGTTCTCCTGCTCGTCGCGCAGGTTTGCTGATAACCGTTTACCAACATTCAAGTAGTAAACGTACCTGCGCTGGGGGTTACAGGCACTTTCCCCCACCTGGACACAACAGAGACTTGAAACTTGCATTCAGTAAACCCAACTTAAGCCTCATATCCACTTGGCCTTGCGGTTCAGTCGTGCCCGATTGCCTTTGGGCAACTTACCGCTTTCCTGCCGTGCTGTGTTCCCGTGTCAGCTTTCGCCTTTCGGTCAGGCAGGCGGCCTCCCGCGTTATCATGCGGGGCAGTACCATTTTTCTGCATTGCAAGGTGCCCTATCCGGGCGCACGAACGTGTTATCATTGTCGGGAATGACAGCGTAAAGAGCCACTTTCTTCTCGCCCAGCGTGTAAAGGTCCATAGTAATCCCGGCAGGGATTGTCCCGGCTTTTTCTCGATTCCACAAACCAGGCGTGTTCATCGGAGGAGTGATTCACGACGAGATCCATTACCAGCTTGATGTCCCGCTTGTGCATTTCCCGCAGAAGCGTATCAAAATCCTCCATTGTCCCAAATTCGGACATGATTTTTTCGTAATCACGAATATCATATCCCATGTCCGCATTTGGAGAATCATACACTCACTGGGCACAGCCAGACCGCGCCGACGCCCAGCCATTTCAGATGATCCAGCCGGGAGATGATGCCGGGGATATCTCCGATCCCGTCGCCGTTGGAATCCTGAAAGCGCGCGGGTAGATCTGGTAAAATACCCGCTCCTTCCACCATGCCGCACACATTGCATTTTCTCCTTTCCGCTCCTGCATCGTATCAGCTTCTGACCTCCTTGTAGTATTCCGTCGGGCTCATGCCGGTCATTTTCCGAAACAGCTTGGAAAAATAGTACCGATCCTCAATCCCGACCAGATATGCGATCTCCGAAAACGGCAGATCGGTCGTGGAGATCAGCTGCTTTGCGTTGTTGATCCGCAAAATGTTGAGGTAGGCAAACACCGGCGAGCCGGTCAGGGAGGAAAACACCCGGTTCAGATAATCGAAGTTTCCCTCGAACAGCTCCTCGATCTCCCGGCTGGTCAGACGCTTGGTATAGTTCTGATTCAGATAGCGCAGAAGCTGCTCCGCAATCACGTCGGACTTTCGGATTTTTCGTCCCTGTACGCTGTTTTTTGCAAGCAGATGCTCGTGCGCCGTCTGAAGCAGAAAGCTGTGCAGCAGGGCAGACGCCCGGCGCTTATAGTCGTCCTCCCGGCTGTCATAGCATTCTACTGCCGTATGCAGTTGGGATTTGAATTCCCCGCCGGTCAGATG
>ENA-ORNP01002717-ORNP01002717.1-human-gut-metagenome-genome-assembly--contig:-NODE-2717-length-13973-cov-3.961704_pt1 | contig 13973 bp, 11 predicted proteins | sample MGYA00242119_ERZ509030 | MGnify/ENA primary metagenome ERZ509030 (study PRJEB26280, sample SAMEA2338708) | human gut metagenome | biome: human gut; feature: human-associated habitat; material: faeces... | reverse complement strand
TCAAGAACCATCAGCAAAAAATAAAGTGGATTGTTTAACCGTGGCTTGGTATCTGATCAATAGGAATTTGTCGATGATTGGAAAATAAGTGCTTGTGTCTGTGTGTAATCTGATGAAATAATGGTGCAGTGTGGATTGCGTGGACTCTGGTAAGCGTCTGCCCGGTGCGATTCTGTCTGGGGTTGATACCATTAAAAAGTATACCTCAAGCAGAATGTGACGTGCTGCCATATAATACAAGGCCGCCTACACTGTGGACACCGTTTGATGGCTGAATTTTGGGCTGTCAAAGGGAGTCGCATTACATGACAACTCTGACCCAGCACCAAACAGCACAAACCTAGAAGAGCCTTGCTACTCGTCACTGAGCGGCAGGGCGTTTTCTTTCGCAGAACAGGGGGACCGACATATCCCATCTCTACGACAGCTTTATGAACAGCTTTCTTTTGGCTAATGGACTGCCCTGCATGATACTCGCAGAAGCCCCCAGTCCCAACAGACCTAAAAAGGATGAATCAGTTCTACACATGATGTCGTTCTCCTGCATTTTGTTGCGTGCATTCGATGCTTTTGAACCGCCGGGATGGCCTTTTTTGCTGCATAGGGTGGGACATTGGTGGTGCGCTATCTGCTTTTGATACAGCTTTTCCCCTGGAAATTCCGACTGGGCAGAGGACCTGGTCTGACGTTGGAATGCACAGGGTCCTTCGCCTTACGATCGTGTGGAACGCCACTGTCGGCCTTCCTTGCTTTATGAAATAGAATCGCTGGGCTGCCATGAAACCTTGGGGTCTGACAATATGACAGCAGGATGACATGTCCAATTGTTGGGACTTATAAGATGGCTTATGCGAAATCTTGCGGAGCTCTGGCACGGTGGCGTCTTGATTGCCTGCTTCCCTGTCCATGGAATAGGGTGCCCCCTGTGATCGCTACCCGGCTCCCGACGGAGGAGAGAGCAATAACTCCTATATGGGGTGGAGAAAAGGCGTTTTTCCCTCTACGGACCCGGGGGGTGGTTAAAAATCTGAAATAAGCGTCCAATATAGTAGGAAGGGGGAGTTGTAAAATCTCCCCAGCACAGGTCAAAAATAGACAGGTGCCCTTTACAGAGGAGAGGGTAGAACCAGAAAATTAAGGCGTAGAGTCGGCTTTTTTGCAGGTGGAAAGACGATATTGGAGAATCTTGGATACAATATAGAAAAAACCTGATTTTACGGACCCTTTTTTGGAGGCGTCTGAACCACAAACCTACCGCAAAATCTTGTAACATAATGGGATTTATGGTAGAATAGTGGTTGTGATGAGAAAAAGATCCAAGGCGTCATGGCATCTTTTCCCACGGGGATGAAAGGTGCCCCTGGAGTTGCGGCTGGGGATAACCCGACGGTCTCTGCGATTGTACATAACCAGCAAGAAACCGCCTGATTGAAAGCGATGGTGCAATAACTTCCTGATTTTGGCTCGGGAGGGCTGGCTTGCGGACTGAGCAGCACAGGAAAGCTGCCCCACCAGACCTCTGAATGACATAGGAAAATGAAACCTGCTGAAACAGCGTGGCCGCATCGCATTTGAAATGACCCTGGACGAATCTGTCGCCCAGGGTTTTTATTTGCCTGGAAGTGGATAACGACGAAAATGTCGGGGCAAGCGGCTTCATGGTCCTCAAAATGGCTGTAAAAAGAGCCGGAAGCGTTGAATCGAGAACAAAGGAGTAGTTAGGGAATTATGACAAAAATTCGGCACGATGTAATGTTGAGACTCGTAAAGGTATTGGATGTGGTGATGATCACACTTCCGTTTGCGGCTTGCTGGGTCTGGTACTATGCGGCAAAAACACCGCTGGATGGAACTTGGCAGGGCCATGCAGTTATTTTGGGCCTATATGCGGTGCTGTTTATTCTGCTGGGCAAGACCTATGATGCATTCTGGATGTCCATGCAGCGAGTTTCCGAGCTGATGTACGGTCAGGTCCTGGCGGCGATGGCGACGGACGGGATCTTTTACATTGTGATCTGCCTGATGGCCACGAAGCTGTGCAATCTTCTGCCGGGAATCGCTGCCATTGCTGGACAGATTGTGATGGCTGGCATCTGGTCTACGATTGCACATCGCTGGTATTACAAAGCATTCCCTCCGCAGCCTACCACCGTGGTCTATGATGTGCGCCGTGGTATGGAAAAGCTGATTCGGGACTACGGTTTGGATAGCAAGTACGAGGTGAGAAATGTTCTGAGCGTAGAGGAATGCCTGGAAGATTTGAGCGTTCTGGACGGTATGAAGACCGTATTCCTCAGCGGCGTTCACAGCCATGAGCGCAACATCATCCTGAAGTATTGTGTGATGAACGACATCAATACCTTCATCATCCCTCGTGTGGGCGATGTTCTGATGAGTGGTGCCTGGCCGATGCACATGCTTCACCTTCCGGTGCTGCGAGTCGGTCGATATATGGCAAAGCCGGAGTTCCTCTTTGTCAAGCGTGCAATGGACATTGTGCTGTCCCTGGTGGCCCTGATCATTCTTAGCCCGATTTTCCTGATCACGGCGATTGCGGTGAAGTCGGATGGCGGCCCTGCATTCTATAAGCAGGTGCGTCTGACCAAGGATGGTAAGCCCTTCGAGATCCTGAAGTTCCGTTCGATGCGTGTGGATGCTGAAAAGGACGGCGTGGCTCGCCTTTCCACCGGTGACAAGGATGACCGCATCACGAAGGTTGGCCATATTATCCGTGCTTGCCGTCTGGATGAGTTGCCGCAGCTGGTGAACATCCTGAAGGGTGACCTGTCCATTGTAGGTCCTCGCCCGGAGCGTCCGGAAATCGCAGCACAGTACTGTGAAGAAATGCCGGAGTTTGCGCTGCGTCTGCAGGCAAAGGCTGGCCTCACTGGTTACGCACAGGTGTACGGAAAATATAACACTACACCGTATGATAAGCTGCAAATGGATCTGATGTATATTGCCCACCCCAGCCTGGTCGAGGACCTGAAGATCATGCTGGCTACGGTGAAAATCCTGTTTATGCCGGAAAGCACCGAGGGAATCTCCGAGGGTCAAACCACTGCAATGAGTGGAGAAAACAACTGAATATCGACGTTTTTGTACATTTTGAGCTGCTAAAAATTGAAAATAAATCCAAAGTGGAGTCAGGCATAAATGCGGCTCTTACAGTGGCGTTAAGCTAGAAAGTTGGCAAATTGACCTGCATAGGGGCGATATAGAACTCTCGATAGTGCAAAATGCCGAGAGCATGGGCGTGAGAGAGGGCAAAACGAGGCTTTTACGCCCCCCAAAAAGCACTTTTATGGATGCGACCGTAGCTCGTGGATTTATGCCTGATTGCACCGTGATGGTATTACCGACACTGTGGTGACTTTCACATAGCGGTTTCGGGACTTGACGATGATAACCACATGGTCGCAGAGATGCTCATTCGTGTGGGGGAATCCGGCATAAGCGAGGGAGCTACAGTAGCATGAATGAGTGGAGCCGGAAATAAAGGCAGGGGTTACCGTAGCGTGGATGAGTGGAATCTGGAATAAGCACATGACTTACCGTAACGAGTGATAGTGTCATCAGGACTAAAGACGAGAGCTACCGTAACGAGCGAGGGTGCTATCCGGACTAAAGACAGCAGTTACCGTAGCATTAATTTGTCGTAAAAACGCTTGCTTTTGAGGTACAAGACATAGCGACAGTGTGACTCACACTGCTAAGGACGATTAGTAGAGCTTTATAAGGAATAAACGGCTCAGACTCTTTGAGATTGAGTCTGGGCTGTAATCTTTGATATGCGGAGAGGGACTATGAGTGTTGTGGAATACAGAGAATACTCCGTTCTTATGTCGGTCTATCACAAAGAGAAGCCGGAGTATCTGAAGCAGGCAATAGAGAGCATACAAACGCAGACGCTCTCCACAAATGATTTCGTGCTGGTATGTGACGGACCGCTGAACGAACAGCTAGATGGCGTGATTGCTATGAAGCAGCAGGAGATGGGTGAATCTCTAAACGTTGTCCGCCTCGCGAAGAACGGTGGACTTGGCAACGCACTTAATGAAGGCATCAAGCATTGCAAAAATGAGTTGGTCGCCCGAATGGACAGTGATGACATTGCGTACCCGGATCGCTGTGAAAAACAGATTGCTGTGTTTAACACACATTCGGAAGTGAGCATTTGCTCCGGCATTGTGGAGGAGTTTACCACTGATTCGAACACCGTTGATACGAAACGGGTGCCGCCGGAGACGAATGCAGAAATTGTAGAGTTTGCAAAGAAGCGTAATCCGTTTAATCATCCCTGTGTGATGTATAAGAAGTCCGCAGTCGAAGCAGTTGGCTCCTATCAAGATTTCTACTTACTGGAGGACTATTACCTTTGGCTAAGGATGCTGATGGCAGGGTATCAGGGCTATAACATTCAAGAGCCGCTGCTCCATATGAGGGCTGGCTCGGATATGTATTTAAGAAGAGCCGGTTGGAAGTACGCCAAGACACAAGCAAGGCTGTTCAAATTCATGAAGAAACAGGGATTCATTGGAGAAGGTCAGTGCATCAAGAGCTGCGTGATCCGTAGTGGGTCGGCGCTGGCGCCGAACTGGCTTCGAAAGTTTATATTTGAGAAAGTGCTGAGGAAGTAATTAGTATGGGAGAACAAACAATGAGAGAAATTGAGTTGGAAGAGCTGAAGAAAATTCAAATCGGCGTGCTTGATTATGTGGATGCCTTTTGCAAGGAACATGAAATTAATTACTGGATTGATTGTGGAACATTAATCGGTGCGGTTCGGCATAAGGGCTATATTCCGTGGGATGATGATATTGATATCGGAATGCTTAGAGAAGAATATGATCGTTTTTGCGAAATCTTCAATAAAAAAGCCAACGAGCGATACCGTCTGCACAACTGTGAAAATGATTCTACTTTCAGATATGGATATAGTAAGGTGATGGATCATTCGACAGTGCTTTATGAGCCAGATGAAAAAGGTGTTAAGGAAGCGGTCAATATTGATGTGTTCGTTTATGATAATGCACCCGATAACGATTTTTTAATGAGATGGATGTACTTCAAAAGAGATTTTTATCGTGCGTTGAGAAGTTTTCAGTATGATTATACGAGCTATGGTAGTCCGGTAAAAATTGCATTGACGAAGGTACTTAGGAAAGCTTTGATGCCTTATTTTAAAGGAAAGCCAGAAAACTACTGTGTATGCAAAATCGTAAAAAATTCAAAATCATATGCCATGAAAAAAACGAAACGCATCGGGAATTTTGTTGGAGCTACTGTAATGTGTAGCGATAAGTCGAATTTTGAAGAAGTTACGGAGGTTGAATTTGAAGGAAAAAAATACCCAGCTCCCGTGGGATATGATAAGTATCTAACGGATTTTTATGGAAACTATATGCAGTTGCCGCCTGTTGAAAAAAGGGTATCAAACCACCACTTTAAAGCGTATGTTATAGAGTAAAAATACTGGTTGAGAGAAAAGCGAGTCAATATATTTCTATTTATATAGATTCCGCAATTACGCGTAAGGAAGTTTTGCCGGAGGTTTCATAACGAATCAGAAACATGGATGACATGTGGAAATTGATGTAATCAATAAGTGAGGAATAAGCAGATGAAAGATTTAGTGATTGGCGTTTTGGGCGGTATGGGGACATACGCCACAATTAATCTCTTTAAGCAGTATGCGAAGATTTTTCCGGCAGAAAAAGAATGGGAAAGACCGCGTATTATCATTGATAATAGATGCACAATGCCAAGTCGAGTGCAGGCGTTTCTTTATCATGAAAACAGTGAAAAATTAATTGATGAAATGACGGATTCTATTGAAGGACTTTTAAAAATGGGGGGGGGAAAAAAGAACAAGAATAATTCTTGCCTGTAATACATCACATCTTTTCCTTCCTCAAATTTTCGAAAAATTTCCGGAGGCTGAAAGAGCTGTCGTGAGCATTATTGACTCCTGCGTGGAACGAATCGCTGCAGATGGAGTGAAGCATGTATACCTATTGGGAACAGAGGGAACGCTAGAATCGCAAGTGTATCAGACAGCACTTGCCCACAAAAAAATCATATGTGATGCGCCGGAAAGAAAACAGTATGCGATGCTGCGTAAATGCATCGAGGCGGTAAAGCAGAACAAGTATTCGGAAGATGTGTGTGAATCGTTTATAAAGCTAATGAGCGAGAGTGACAAGCCATACATTTTGGGGTGCACAGAATTACCGATACTTTACGAGAAATATCAAAAAAGTATTTGTGCCAAGGTCTATGACCCATTGCAAATTGCGCTAGAAAAATTAAAAGGAGAATATGACTGTGACTAAGGTATTAACATTTGGAGTATTTGACTATTTTCATTTGGGACATCTTCGACTGTTCGAAAACGCAAAAGCGTATGGCGACTATTTAATCGTTGCAGTTCAAGACGGTAACTTTATTCTAAAAACAAAACCAGATGCAAAAGTTATGTATACGACCGAACAAAGAAAAGAACTGGTCGGAGCACTCCGGGTCGTTGATGAAGTAGTTAGTTATACGGATGTAGATGTGACAATAAAAAACTTAGATTTTGACGTTTTTGCAATTGGCGAGGATCAAAATCATGCAGGATTTCAGAGAGCAGTTGAATGGTGCGAGGAACATGGAAAAAAAGTGGTTCGGATGAAGAGGACAAAAGGAATTTGTTCTTCGGATATAAAGAAGACTCTTGCACAGAGTCGCTAAAGTGAGATGTATTAATTCGACTTTTTAATGTAACAGGAACAACGTTGAAGTACATATCGCAAAGATTCCTTTTTAGGGTTGCGATAATGAGCAATTAAGACTGCCGGAAAGACGAAACAAAGAATATGAGTCGATGAGTGGGCAACAGATTCAGAAAGCATATTTAAAGACTCATCAAAAGGCAGTAAAGGAAAAACTGAAGGCTTTGGTGCCGTACAAGTTGAAATTGTTAATTAGAAGTAAGAGAAAATGAAAGTATTGTTAATTAGTCATACGGTTTTAAGCAAAACCGGAAACATGGGAAAAACATTGCGAGGATATCTCATGGATTATGCGCCAGATGAGGTATCGCAGTTCTATATTCATTCAGAGGTTCCAACGGATAATTCTGTATGCCAGAATTATTTTCGCTTTACAGATATAGACGCAATTAAGTCGATATTGCCTGTAAGTGAAAGAGGTCGTATATTTGGAAAAAATGAAATTGAAGTAAACAGGACATCAACAAGAACTGATGAAGGCGCAATTGGAGAAGTATATCAGCTTGGGCGTAAAAGAACAGGGCTGATTTATATGCTTCGAAACACTTTATGGAAACTCGGACACTGGAAAACAAAAAAATTAAAGGTGTGGCTTAAAAGCGCAAATCTGGATGTAATTTTGTTTGCATCAGGCGATTATGCATTTATGTACGATATTGCCAGATGGGTTGCTACATACTTAAAGAAGCCACTAGTGGTGTCTTGTGTCGATGATTATTATTTGAGCAATGCAAATGCAGGAACTTTCTGGGGAAATTTGTATCATAAGCTGTTTATGAAATCGGTTTATAATACAATGAAAAAAGCAAGCTATATATTCACGATTTGTGATACCATGCAAGCCGAGTATACAAAGCTATTTCATAAAAAGTGTTACACACTTTATACTTCAGCCGAAGGCAAAGAACTGATACTGAATGAAGAGGCGACTCAGATTTCTTATATTGGAAACTTAGGTTTTGATAGATATAAACAGTTGATTAATCTTGGCAACGCCTTGAATAAGATAGGAGAGCATGTCGATATTTATTCGGCAGAAAAACGTCCGGAAGTTCTTTCTGAATTAAAACAGGCTCCGGGTATTGTTTTCCATGGTGCAATACCTTCCGAAGAAGTGCTAATGGTTATGGAAAACTCCGTTGCAGTGATTCATACTGAGAGCTTTGCTCCGAAGATAAAAGAAAAAATCAGATTTTCTGTATCCACTAAAATAGCGGAGTCGCTAATGTATGGGCCTTGCCTGATTGCGTATGGACCAGAAGGTATCGCGTCAATTGACTACTTGAAAGAAAATAAGGCGGCATATGTTATCACGCGGCCGGAAGATTTAGAAAGTGGATTAACTGAAATACTGACAAATAGAGATCTGCGTGAGCAAATTGTGAGAAATGCTAGGGCGCTGGCTGTAAAAAACCACAATGCGGAAGTAAATCCGAAGAAAGTTCGGATGTGGTTAGAACAAGCTGCTGATAAACAATAAAGGCTTATTATAGGCAGAGGAGAGCCGAAATGAAGTATAGCGTAATTATACCGGTATATAACAAAAATGAAACGATTCGGGATGCTGTAGCGAGTATTATGGCTCAAACCTCGAAGGATTTTGAAATTCTAATTATCGATGATGGCTCAACAATCCCCGTATCATGCGTGTTAGAACAGTACAAAAATGATAAACGAGTCAGAGTAATCCGGAAAAAGAATGGAGGAGTTTCATCTGCGAGGAACGCCGGTATCAAAGAAGCAAAGGGAAAGTATCTTTGTTTTCTTGACGCAGACGATCTGTGGCTTCCAAATCATTTGAGTGAGTTGGATAGGCTGATTCAAAAGTATGGTGACGTTGCAATGCTTGTGACTTCACACATTGAACATCTGCCAGACGGTACAGAAAAGCACAGCGGAAATATAATGTCTGATAAGGAACATGACTTTAAGACAAGCAATTTGTTTAAACTTCTCACACAGTATTCCGGTGGAATCATTAACACAAACAGTGTTTGTGTTAATAACACTGTTTGTGTGAATGAAAAGATATTATTTGCTGAAGGAGCTGTCAGAGGAGAAGATACGGATGTTTGGTTTAGAGTTGCATTGAGACATGATATTGTTTTCACAAAGGAAGAAACAACAATATATAGACGTGAGTTTAGCACGGCAACAAGAGATACATCATTTATTTATTCATGGGTATTTGCTGAAAGGTTACCGGATATTGTAAGCGACTCTACCATACGCGATGATGTTAAAAAAGCGTGTATAAAGTTTTTGGATAGGTATTGGATGACCTGTGTGAGGGAAAGTCGACTTGATGGAAATAAAAGTGGTGCTAAGCAGTATTTAAAAAAAATTTCCGAACATACGACGAAGCGCTATTTTGTGACTTGGATGCTTGCTTATTTGCCGGATAGCTTATTTAAGAAAGCATATGCTCTAATTATGAGGAGATAAAACACTAGTGGCTATTTATATTTCATTTTTCATTCTTAACATGCTGTTGGGTGAATTTATCATGCATGTTAAGTCTAAAGATAGGAACAAAAATAAAAGAATATATTTATTTCTTACAACCCTGCAGTATGGCCTTCTTGCTGGATTCCGTGCGACAGGTATGTCCTACGATACAGGTGCCTATGAAATTGTATTTAATAGGGTTCATGCCGGCTGGAATAATCTGACGGCAAATACTTCGTGGGTTGAGAATGGTTACTATGTCTTATGCCTCGCAATAAAGACACTTGGTGGAGATTTTCGCACATTGTTAATTATCAGCAGTCTCTTTATTGTTGCAAGTACTTCCGTTTTTGTCTATCGCCACTCAAAGGATGTTCTGTTAAGTGTGTTCTTTTTGATTTCTTTTCCGTATTTTTATACGTCAATGGATATTATCAGACACTATATCGCTCTATCTTGGGTTTTGCTTGGCTATAAATATGTAGAAGAGCAAAAGTTTATTAAGTACTTGATTTTTATTCTGATCGGTGTACAATTCCATGCATTTGCTTATTTGATGATTCCAATATATTTCTTATACAAGTTGAAATGGACAAAATTGTCTGGATCAATTTATGTGATAACAACAGCTTTAATTTACTTCTTCATTAATAATGTAGCTAGAGCTGTTACTGCATTAATCGGAAAGAGTGTTGAAAACTATAACTACTGGATTGGTGGTGCGGCCGGAGGAATTAAAACAGCGTTAATGTATGTAGTCCTCGCCGTAATAATTGGAATTGCATATCAGAACATATTGAAAAAAAATAAAACTACGGACTTGGCATTGAATTCCACCATGCTGTTGCTTGCCTCTGCTGTTATCTATACTAATGCAAGGCTTTTTATCCGAGTTCTGGTGGCTATGCTGCCCATTGTAGCAATTTCGATTCCTGACTTACTGTGTGATAAAGGCAATGTGGTCGATGAAAAGAAAAGGTTTCTGTCTAAGACTTCAATTATCCTAATAGGACTTGCTTACCATATGTATATGCTTCTTGTTAACTGGCAAAATGTGGTTCCATATGTTCCGTATTGGAAATGATTACCATGGATAGTAGGCGATATGACAGATGGAAGGAGTAAGATGATGCAACGAGTAATGTTATTGTTGGATTATTACAGCCCAAATGCAAGTCCTAACGGGGTTTGTGTTGAAAAAGTAGCAAAGTGTTTTGTGCAGAATGGATGGGGTGTGTCTATTGTCTGCTTCCAAAGCCCACAGCAGCCTAACGTAGAAGTGAGAGATGGTATAGAGATTTACAGAGTATGCGATCCAGGGCCAATACGTAAAAACACAAAAATTGATGCAATAAAGTTCTATTCAAAATGGTTTATGCCGTCACAATTTCCGATTACGGAACGAAAACATGTTACGCAACAACTTTTTGATGGTGCTGAAAGGCAACTCCGAGAAAAAAAATATGACGTAGTTGTTTGTGTTCATCTTCCTGTTGAGACTTTGATTGCGGGAACGCGCATAAAAGAACGGTATCCGGATATTGTTGTGGTATCCTATATGCTGGATTCATTATCAGGAGGTTTTATTCCACGTTTCCTTCCAGAAAAATTTGCCAGAAAACGCAAATTGATTTGGGAAAATAATTTGTTTAAAAAGCTTAATAAAGCGATTCTGATGCAATCAAGCAGGAAGCACCACGAAGATCATTTATCGATGGAAGAATGGTATGACAACGCAGTATATTTAGATATTCCACTTTTAGAAAAAAAACAGGTATCTATGCAATGCAATAAAGATGAATTGCATAGAGCAGTAATTACATTCTGCGGCTTACTTAATGATCCATATCGCCATGTAAGGCACTTCGTTGAGATTGCGAAGAGATGTAAGCAGTATAGATTTGTCTTTGCTGGCTCGAGCAACATTGAAACAGAATTGAATGAAATCCAAAATGAAGAGGATAGTAACATTGTCTACTTGGGACAAATTCAACATTCTGAAGTTGAGAAGCTTCTATCAAAATCAGATGTACTACTCAATCTTGGCGTGACAGTTCCAAGTGCGATTTCTGGTAAGATTTTTGAGTATATGTCTTATGGCAAGCCGATTGTATCTACCTATTCTATTGACGATGAAGCGTGCATTCCATACCTCAGCAAATATCAATTAGGATTGCTTATTGATGAGAGAACAGGGAATGTCGAGCAGCAGGCAGAGCAACTCTGCAATTTTGTAGAGAAGACAAAAGAACGAAGAGTGGATTTTAGCACGGTGGAAAAGATTTTCTATAATAATACGCCGCAGGCTTTTGTAGATTATTTAGAAAAGGTAACACAAGAGAATCTTTGATTTTCAATGGAAGGAAAATATTAGTGAAGATAAGACTATTAAACAAAATAAGTGCAACTGAGAAAAGCGGAGCAATCAATATGCTGATTAAGCCCATCAGTATGGTGATTAGTATTGTATATACCCCGTTGCTGCTTGCTTTCCTGGGTGATGAAAAATATGGACTATGGGCAACGCTACTGTCTGTCATTAATTGGATTAATTATTTTGATGTTGGAATTGGAAATGGTCTTCGGAACCTGTTGTCCAAAGAAATAGCTGAGGATGAAAAGGAGGAGGCTCAAAAGTCTGTATCTACAGCGTATACAATAATTTCAGCGATTGCATTTGTGGTTTTTGTAGCATTACTCATATCGGTGTTCGCATTAGATTGGAAAACAATCTTTTCTACGGCAATTGATATGCAATGGCCTTTACTAATTTCGTTTGCATTTATCTGTATTAACTTTATTCTTGCGTTGTCGAACACTCTACTATATGCGTTACAAAAATCAGAAAGGGTTTCGATTCGAGCGTGCTTGGTGCAAATTATTAACTTGGTAGGTGTTCTTCTTCTTGGGCGTTTGATAGATGGTAGCCTTGTTGCAATGGCAGTTCTGTTTGGAATGTCAACGCTAGTTGTTTATTTATATAACACCGTACACATCTTTGCAAAATATGACTATTTGCGACCGTCAATCGTATTTTTTGAAAGGGGTAAAATACGGCAGATCTGTGATGTCGGAATTAAATTCTTCGCCATTCAGATTTTTTGCTTGATGCTCTTTACAGTGGATAATCTTCTGATAACCCATTTTTTTGGTGCAGCTGAAGTGACACCATTTTCGATAGTGAATAAGGTGTTTAATACTGCATATTCACTTTTTGCGGCATTCTTAGTTCCTTATTGGTCTCGGAGCGCAGTTGCATTTGCAGAAAAAGATTACAGATGGGTCAAGAATGCAATGCACAAGGTGCTTCTCTTTTTCATGCTGTTTTTTGCGGGTTATATACTGTTGGCAGTTATATTTAATCCGCTTGTAAGTGCATGGTTGGGAAGAAAATTGCAATATCAACCGAGTTTGGTTCCTGTTATGTGTATTTTCTATTCATTATACTCATTGTCTGGATTTATTACTTCCTTTACAAATGGCTCTGGGAAAATTAATGTTCAATTAGTTGTTTTTGCGATTGCAGGTATTTTGAATATTCCTTTTTCAATTTACTTGGGTGTGACAAAGCAATTGGGAACTGTAGGAATTCGACTTGCAACAACAATTCTAATGTTTTTTGCCGTAATTGTTTTGGCCATAGATTTGTATAACATTGTGCGAACTCTGCGAAAAGAAAGTAAGATAGCGTAATTGGATACGAGAGGAGATAACGGAGTGGCGAAAAACATGTATATAGATTTCCTAAAGGGCATTGCAATTTTGTGCGTTATTTACGGTCATTGTCTGCAATATGGAAGCGGTGCTGATTTTTTGCAACAGGAACTGTATTGGGATAATGTTGTTATGAAAATAATATACAGTTTCCATATGCCTCTATTTATTGCGATAAGCGGATATTTGTTCTACTTTAGCCTAGAAAAACATGGGGCAAGAAATTGTATATGCCGTCGGGTGAAATCGCTGCTGCCAATATGTGTGACGTGGGCATTTATTCTATTGGCGCGTGATGTTGCGATGGGAAGTCGTTTCAATATAGTGCATATGGTAGCACGTTTCGGTAGATATACTTTAACCGATTTTTGGTTTTTGTGGGCCGTAATGATATGTACTTTTTGTGTTTCAGTTATTGAAGGCTCGCTGAGAAACTGGGGGGGGTAACGGCAATAGCGTATACTATCATCGTTATTTTGCTTTTTATAACTCCAGACCTTTTTTGGCTTAACGCATATAAATTTATGCTACCATTCTTTCTAGGAGGATTCTATTACGCAAAATGTGGTAGGAACTGGTTTGAAAATAGAAAAATAGGGCTAACAGCAACTCTCTTATGGGGAGTGCTCATGCTCTTTTATTCGAAAAACACTTATATTTATACTACAGGAATTACTCTTATTGGAAAGCAATTTGTTACAGAACAAATTGCAGTGGATATATATAGATATATTGTTGGTATGGCTGGAGTGGTATCTGTCGTTTTCTGGACTAAAATTTTATATCGTAAGGTATGCGATAGTTCCTGCAAGCTTATGATTTCTATGAGAAAAAATTTTGAAAAGTTCGGAAATGACTCGTTGATTTACTACATTTTATCAACTTATCTTTTTGTTTGGTTGATGCCGAATGTTACGGCCAAGTTTCAACTAAATTATATAACGGTCTTTGCTGAAACATTGATTGTGATGATTTTGTGTCTTTTGATTAAAATTGTTTTATCAAAGTTTGGAAAGGTGTCTCGTTATATAATCG
>ENA-ORNP01002714-ORNP01002714.1-human-gut-metagenome-genome-assembly--contig:-NODE-2714-length-13987-cov-2.421619_pt1 | contig 13987 bp, 13 predicted proteins | sample MGYA00242119_ERZ509030 | MGnify/ENA primary metagenome ERZ509030 (study PRJEB26280, sample SAMEA2338708) | human gut metagenome | biome: human gut; feature: human-associated habitat; material: faeces... | reverse complement strand
TTAAAGAATTTTATGCTTAGATAAAAAAATATAATAGAATTAATAGTGAATATGGAAGAGTGGATGTTTACCAGCGAAAATGTCCATTTTTCTTTAAAAAGGTACGATGTCTGAAAATTTTAAATATATTATAATTTAGTCAATTTATAAGGTTAAAAACAAGGTTTTATAGAATTGTACAAAAGCTTTGAAAATTAAATGACTAGGAGGATGGACTATGGGAAGAAATTATTTTTTGAAAATTATGTTTTTGTTAGTGTTAAGTATATTAACAATACCATTTATGACACAGGAGGCGAAGGCTTTTACAATCACGGATGACGGAGAATACGCTGTGGTATTAAAAACGGGAGAAGGGGAAATTGACGGAACTTATGGAAAGGTTATAAAATTTAATTTTGATGAGAACGAAAAATCCATAAAAGTATCTGATATAACAAAAGGCATTATTCCATATAATGGGGAAACTGCTTTTGCAGGTTGGACAATGACAAGGAATGACACCATAGATAAAATAGTTACAGAACTTAAGATTGATGATTTTATTTCTCAGGGTGAAATGAATGGTGTATCATACAAGAATGGATGCAGTTTATATGCCAGATTCTCTGATAAGAGTTTAGATGAAACAGAAAACTACTATTTGAAAATAGATGGTTTTGGTGGAAAAGTTAATGGACAATATTCGATTTTACTTGTAATAAACAAAGATGAATTTAAAACAATCGATTTAAGCAAGTACGTTGCACAAAGAGAAGGATGCACATTTTGTGGATGGGATTACGATGGGAAGGTTGTAATGTCAATAGATAAATCGTATTTTAGTAAAACTTCTAATGTGGTTATTTCTGCCGTGTATAAAAGTAATATTTTCTACGGAGTAGATGCGAATGGATGTTTAAATGATCCAAATCTTCCAGAGGATATGAGACCATTTTCATATGTACTTACATTAGATGCCAATGGCGGAACAATTGAAGGACAGAAATCACAGAAGTATGATTATCTTGGTGGAGCAGATAGTGGAACAGAAATGAAAATATTCCAATACGTTCCTGAAAGAAGAGGATACATTTTTAAAGGATGGAATGCTAAGAAAGATGGTTCAGGAGAATCCTTAAAATATATGTATTGGGGCTCATGGCGAAACAGTAACGATGAAAGTTCACAGTTTGACAAAGATGGTTTAAGTGAAGATGGAAATGTATTTACAAATATTACATTGTATGCAACTTGGGAGAAAGATCCGAACTATTCAGAAACTAGGGAAATTACGTCTACAAGCGGTATAAATGGAAGTGTGACATTTTTAGAGTGGGTTGATGATATTAATTATAGTTTGCAAATAAAAGAATTGGATGTACCGGAGAGTCTTTCAAAGGAAAATGTAAAATATCTGGTTGATATATTTTTCTTAAACGACAAGCAGGAAATAGTAGAAGTCAATGGCTTCAAAATTAAAGTTAAATTCAAAATGCCTGATAACCTGAAAGATTATGATACATATAAAATTGTATTTACAAGGAATGGGAAAATCATTGAACAGTTAGATGCAACTGTTGAAGATGGATATATAATTTTTGAAACAACACATTTAAGCAATTATGGTATTGTTGCAACTAAAAAGCAGGTCGAAATAACAACCAGCAATAATGATAATAAAGGTAGTAATACAAACACTACAGTTAACAACAATATCAATACTAAATTAAGTGTTAAGAAAGTTACATTCAAACAGGTTACACGTACAAAGAATAATAAGAAAATCAAACTTAAATTTAAGAAAATTGCCGGTGCAAAAGGATATGAGATAAAATATTCAACTTCAAAGAAGTTTGGCAAAAAGGTAACAAAAACGGTTAAGACTAAAAACACTACAAAAATGCTTAGCAAGCTAAAAAAGAAAACCTATTACATAAAGGTTAGAGCGTACAAAGTGGTTGCGGGAAAGACTTATAATAGTAAGTGGAGTAGTGTGAAGAAGGTTAGGACTAGAAAGTAACGTTTTTTATTGAAAATGAATTAATGTTGAAGATTGGATGTGAATTGGAAATATTATGGCTTGTTTATTAAATATAAGAAGTGTATAATTCAAAGGCTAGCACTCTTAAAGTTACAATGTAGTTTTTTGAAATGAAAGAGGTAATAATGTTTCCAATAATTGACAAACGAAAAACAGGAATTAACATCCGCAGAATCATGGATATGCGTGGCTTGACAGTGAAGGATGTGCAGGAATATCTTGAACTTGGAAGTGTGCAGAGTATATATCATTGGATTAATGGTATCAGCATGCCAACAATAGATAATTTGTATGCACTTAGTGATTTGTTTCACGTACCAATAGATTTGCTTGTTTGTGGAAATAGAAAGCCACTTACACTGTGTGATAATGCACATAATGAAATCAATGAGCGAGTATATGAATATTATGAAAGAATAAAGAATGGACGTGCAGCATAATAATAAAAATTATTATACTACAAGTTCAATGACAGAGTAGAAAACCTCCGTTAGAATTATTGTATAGACAATGATTTCGAAGGAGGTTTTTTATGAGCGAAAAAATGTTAGTAACACAGGCTTTGGACGAAAGGGATTTATTAGTAAAGAAGATAAACGATAAAATAGAAAAAGCCAGCTTCATAGACACAATTAAACCTAATGAAGATAAAGTTTTTGAAAAGAGAGTTAAAAAAGAAGACTATGTTAAAGAGGCAACAGCAGCATATCAGCAGATAACTGATCATATAGAAAGGTTTCAGACAATTGATGCAGCTATTGTTGATTCTAATGCCAAAACAGAAATATCTACATCATATGGCAAATTTACCGTAGCCGGAGCAATTTCACTTAGAAGCAGACTACGCGGTGGAGGCGCATATGATGGAGAAGCAGACTTTGAGCGAAGAATCCAGAATAAGCTACAGAGTGAATATGATGAAACAGTTGTGGAATTAAGACGTAGGAGCTAACTATATTATGAAGGTATTATTTTGTAACATTGCATGGATGGGAGAGTACACAGGAAATGAGGATGGAAAAGATAAGCCGTTACATGGAGGCGAATATGTAGACAGAACAGATGATGCACATGAAAAATACAATTTTAGTCCAATGTATTTTAATGGAGAAGATGAGGCATATTGTTTAGGTTTTTATGAAACAAAATTATGACGGAGAAAATTGCATAAAGTAATGAATAATATTACAGTAATACGAACAAAAAGAAAAACAATATCAATTAAGGTAAATAATGATTTGACAGTTACAGTAAGAGCCCCCATTTTTACTTCTGATAAAGAAATCGGAGAAATTTTAAAGTCAAAAGAAAAGTGGATTTCTAAATGTATTGAACAAATAAAAAGTAAAAATGAAGAGTTATCTAAAAATGATTATTTTACAGCAGAAGAAATTAGCAAGTTGGCAGATAAAGCATTGAATTACATTCCAGGAAGAGTGAAATATTATGCGGATATTATAGGCGTTACGTACGGAAAAATAACAATTCGAAATCAAAAGACCAGATGGGGAAGCTGTAGCAGCAAAGGAAATCTTAATTTTAATTGCCTTCTTATGTTGATGCCACCTGAAGTAATAGACTACGTTGTGGTTCACGAGTTATGTCATCGAAAGCAAATGAATCACTCAAAAGCTTTCTGGAAAGAAGTGGAGAAAATACTTCCAAACTATAAAGATTCAGTTGGATGGTTAAAGAAAGAAGGAGGGGGAATTATAAGAAGGATGGGATGAAAAATACTACAAAATGTTGATGAACATACACTTTTTCCTTTACAAAATGTTGATTTGCGTACATTTTGGGGTTCTAAAATGTCTATGGAGCATATAATGCAGGAATGTTTCCAGTTCTATATGAAGGAAAGACTGATGAAGATATTCCAAGGTTTAAGAGTGAAAATAAAGAATATGAAATTGATTTTGACCATTTACATATTTATGATTGGCGTGAATTGATTGAAATTTTGAAAAAATGTACATAATAAAATATAAAATTATAAGCTATGGGACAATTTTAGCCCATAGCTTTTGTTGTAGTTACAATAAAATTTACTTTATCTATGCGCATTTTTCCACGCTTTTCTCACATCCTCTGGCATGTCTTCCGGTTTTAAATTCTTTAATCTGTCTTCGTTTCCATCAGCAATTGCAGTATCATAATACCAGCACTTAAACTTTATCATATCAAGAACCTGGTTAAGATGCTCTATTTCAGCCTCAACGTTTTCACGTTGTTTGTTGAACATCTCTCTACGCTTTTTGTAGGTGGAAGGCCCCTGTTGGCACCATATAATGAATTCTTTAATATCTTTTATTTCCATACCGGTTTTCTTTAGACACTCAATCAAGCGTAAAGATTCAACGGCACTATCGTCAAATTTTCGAACACCGGATTTTGAACGGTTAAGATTAGGAAAAAGTCCTTCCCTGTCATAATAGTGAAGAGTAGAAATAGGCAAATCAAACATTTTAGATACTTCGCCTATATTGTAATATGTTGTGTTCATATAATAAAACCTCCAAACAAAATCAACCTAAAGTCAAGTTTATGTATAGAAAAATATAGCAAAGCATTTATTTAAAGTCAAACTTAAAAAAAAAAAAACGGTTCAAAGATTAATAAAAATAATTGAAATATTATAAAAAACTAATAAAAATACTTTTATTAAAGAAAACGCATAAAAATGTTTTTTTTATTGAATAGTTGTGCAATATGTAGTAATATACGTGCTGTATGTTAGGGAAAAATAAACAAAATATACTATTTTTAAAAGACTAAAAAAGACAAAAAAAGTAAAAAGTGAACCAAAAACATTTTTAATAATGTTTTTGAATTAAGAAGGAGGACTTACTAATGAGAAAGACAAAGAAAGGAATAGCCATAGGCTTAGCCTTAATAATGACGGCTATGCCGGCGTTTCAACATGGTTTTTTTGTAAGCGATGTAAAGGCTGCCACGCAGAAAGGAAGTCTGGCTACTAAGGTTACAGGAACTTGGTCATATGAAGGTGACAATGTTATTCATACCCAGACTAATGAATCATTATTTGCCAATCTGCCAACTTTAGCTAACAAAGGTAATACACGTTTTACAACAGATAATTATGATTCAGAAAACAAAGCCTTTAAGACTAATGGCTGGTCAACATCAATGGGATGGAAGTATAGTTGTAGTGATAATTTTGGTAACACAACATACGCAATTCCATTAGCATTTAAAGCTGTAAGCGATGGAATGTACGTTACAAAGCCATCAACTATGGTTGTTAGAGATACATTTAATGCAAGTGCACCGGAGAATGGAACTTTATCAGATTTTGAAGTTAAGACAGGATTTAGCTCAAATGAGGTAAAAGTTGACAGGGAAACAGACTGGTCTACAGATGTGGTATTAGAGAATGCGTCTGATTCATCACAATATATGAAGACAACAATGACACAGGGAAGTCCAATGGCATTGTTTAGAATGAATGGAACAAAGACAGCATCATTGTTAAGATTAAGAGATACATTGCCTTCAGCAGTTGTGGGATATAATGGTGATACACCTGAGAATTCAACAATGCTTGTGTTAAGAGTTTATGATAATCATGATGATGTTAGCAAGTATAGCAATTATGATTATTATGCACTATATGTTCCAAAGGGAACAACTTGGAATCCAACATTAGGAGAAACAAACATTGGTGAAATATCAATGACATTCCCTAGTGAGAATAAAGCGTATTTCACATTGGCATGGTTATGTGAAAGCACAGGAACAAATGATTCAGAAGCTGAAAAGATTGCTAAAATTTATGAACCTTATGCATTTAACTACGCAGAAGATACAGGGGTTAATTATGACTATAACAGAAGTACAGGAAAGGTAACTACAACATATAATTATGGTAAGATGGATTCATCAAAACCTGACGGAGTAGTTATGGGGATCCTTCCAAGCCAGTATAAGAATATGACAGGTTATAGTTATCTTGAAAATGAGGCAAGAACAATTCGTGGACAGATGAAGTTTTTGATTGGCGATTCATTTACTACCCAATTAACTTATTCAGGAATCCTTCAGTCAAGTCCATCAGTTGAAAATTCCGATAAAGCCAAGTTACAGGAATATGTAGATAGCTTTATGAAAGATTATGGTCCTGAAAACGGAGAATTAACTAAGGAAGCTAATGTTCTGGTTAATACATATGATTCAGGAAAAAGAATGAACAGAGCTATTCAGGTTATGGAAGCAGCAGAGGCATGTGGAGACACAGAAGATGCTAACACTTTATTAAAAGCATTGGAAAATGAATTAGCAGACTGGTTTACAGCGGATAATGACAATAATGCAGAAGATAAGTATTTTTATTATGATGAAAATGTAGGCAGCTTATTTGGTTTCCCACAGGCTTATTATACAGTAGACGGAATGACAGACCATCATTTCCACTATGGATATTTTATTCAGGCAGCAGCTCAGGTTGCATTTAGAGATCCTGATTTTATTGCACAGTATTCAGATATAATTAATGAAGTTATAGGGGATATTGCTTATGATAAGAAAGATTCTTCATCAAAATATCCATACTTAAGAGTATTTTCAACATATGAAGGACATTCATGGGCAAGTGGTCATGCTAACTTTGCTGATGGTAACAATCAGGAATCAAGTTCAGAGTCAATAAATGCATGGGCAGCGTTGATTTTGTATGGTCAGGCTACAGGAAATGAAGAATTAACAGATTTAGGTGTATATTTGTACACAACAGAAGTTAATTCAGTTAATAACTATTGGTTTGATATTGATGGAGATATTTTGGATAGCAATTATACTGCAAGCACAACATCAGCTAACAAGCATAATGTAGCTTCAATTGTTTGGGGAGGCAAATATGATTACTCAGCATGGTGGACAGCAGAACCATTACAGATTCAGGGGATTAATTTATTACCTATTACATCTGCATCATATTATTTGGGAAAGAGTACAGATTTCGTAAAAGCTAACTTTGAATCAGCTCAGGCTAATGAAAAAGCATTTACGGGAAATGATAAATTATCTACATCAACAGACAGATGGAATGAATTATGGAGTTCTTATTTGGCATTGGCTGATACAGACAAAGCTCAGGAGTATTTTAGTTCAACATGTTCACCAGAGGCAGGAGATTCAAAAGCTCATGCTTACCACTTTATTAAGTCACTGGAGAAAGTTGGAAGTCCTAAACTAGACATTACAAGTGATGATCCATTAAGTCTTGTATTTGAAAATAAAGACGGAATAACTACATATGTTGCATACAATCCTACTAATGAAGAAAAAACAGTAACTTTCTCAGATGGAAAAGTTATTAAGGTTGCACCAAAGGCACAGTCAGAAGAACAAAGTGCAGGAGCAACATATAAAGTAGAATACTATTTACAAAATGCAGATTTGACATATTCACTTAATAGTACAGATACAAAAACTGCTTCAGCTGGAAATCAGGTAACAGCACCTACTAAATCATTTACAGGATATATTTTAGATAAAACTGTTGAAGGAACAAAAATTTCAGGCACAGTTACAGAAGATAATAGTCTTGTTTTAAAAGTATATTACAGATTAAGAAATGATACAGATGAACCTGAATCAACAACATCTGCAGTAACAAAGATTGATTGGTCTGATATTACTGCTTGGACAGAAATTGGAAGTACAGGAATTTCATATAGTGTAATTGAAGGAAAAGATATATTTGCAAGAATTAATGAAGCAGACGGAAATCCATTCTATTTCATATTTAATCAGGGTGGATTTAATGCAACAATTACAGGACCTGATTTAAGTACTGTAATAACAAAGAATTGTCCGGGTGCAGAGATTCCACTTAAAGCAAGCGAGCTTAAGGAAGATGGCTATTATACAATTGATGCGGACATTAATGGCAATACAGTAAAGATAGCATTAAAGAAAGGAGATGGCGCTCCTGAGCCAACAACAGAAGCACCTACAACAGAGAAGGAAACAACAACTGCAGCGCCAACTACTACACAGCCAACGACAGGTGGAACAGAAACAACAACAGCAGCAACTCCAACAACTGAACCGACAACAAGTGGAGAAGTAACAACAACTGCAAAACCAACAACAGTTGCACCTACAAGTGAAAAGGAAACAAGTGTTACAACAAAACCTGAAACTACAACACTTAAGGTAACATCAAATAATGTTATGAAAGAAACTACAACTGATAAGGTTTCAAGTACAAGCATTAGACTTGGAAGAACAAAAGTTAAAAAGGCTGTTAAATGTAACAAAGCAGTTAAGGCAAAGATTTCTTTGAAGAAAGTTAAGAGCGCAACAGGATATGTTGTTAAGGTTTCTACATCAAAGAAGTTTAAAGGCAAGAAGACAATTACAAAGACATTTAAAAGAAATGTATTTAAATTTAAGAAACTTAAGAAGAACAAAAAGTATTATGTTAAAGCCAGAGCTGTAAAGGTAGTTGGCAAGACAAAATACTACGGTAAATGGAGTAAGGTTAAAAAGATTAAAATTAAAAAATAATCTTGTTGATAATTGTGTAAAATCAATGATTTAACAAAAATATAACTCAAATATAACATTAATATAGGTAATACGGGGTTGACACACAAAAAAAACAGCCGTATACTATTAAACGTAAATATTGACTAGATAGCAGAGGAGTGGACCACAAAGGCCCACTCTTTTGTTGTAATTGATATAAAAAATAATTAAAGGAGAATAAAGTGTCAAGAAGAGAAGAATATGAAATGAAGACAGAAGCTCTGATTACACCTATAGTTGATGAAAAGGGCTTTGAATTAGTTGATGTTGAATATGTAAAAGAAGGCAGCAACTGGTATTTAAGAGCATATGTTGACAAGGAAGGTGGTATAACTATTAACGACCTTGAATCTGTTAGCAGAATCTTAAGTGACAAATTAGATGAAGAAGATTTTATCAGTGATGCTTATATTTTGGAAGTAAGTTCACCGGGGCTTGGCCGTCCGTTAAAGAAGGATAAGGACTTTGACAGAAACATGGGAAATGAAATTGAAGTTCATTTATACAGAGCTGTTGACAGACAGAAACAGCTTGTAGGACTTTTAAAAGCATATAATGCAGACACAATTACCATTGAAAATGAAGATGGTAGTGAAACAGATATAGACAGAGTGAATGTATCACTTGTCAGACCAACAATTGATTTTTAATTTTTTAGGAGGATAAAAACAAATGAACAAAGAATTAATTGAAGCATTGAATATCTTAGAAAAGGAAAAAGATATTAGCAAAGAGTCATTATTTGAAGCTATCGAAAATAACTTAGTAGTAGCGTACAAAAATAACTTTAACAAAGCAGACAATGTAACAGTTACAATGGACAGAGAAACAGGAGATTTCCACATTTATTCACAGAAGGAAGTTGTTGAAGAAGTAATGGATCCTGTAACAGAGATTTCTCTTGCAAGAAGCATTAAGGGAACATACGAACTTGGCGATATTGTAAATATTGAAATCCAGTCAAAGGACTTTGGACGTATTGCAACACAGAGTGCAAAGAATGGTATCCTTCAGAAGATTAGAGAAGAAGAAAGAAAGAGCCTTTACGAACAGTATTTTGAAAAGCAGGATGACATTGTTACAGGTATTGTTCAGAGAATCAATGGTAAGAATATTAGCGTAAACCTTGGTAAGGTTGACACAGTTCTTATGGAAAAAGAACAGGCTAAGGGAGAACATTTCAGACCAACTGAAAGAATAAAACTTTACATTACAGAAGTAAAAGACAATGGTAGAGGACCAAGAATCGTTGTTTCAAGAACTCATCCGGGATTAGTTAAGAGACTTTTTGAACAGGAAGTTACAGAAATCCAGGACGGTACAGTAGAAATTAAAAGCATTGCAAGAGAAGCAGGTTCAAGAACAAAGATGGCTGTATGGTCAAATAACGAAGACGTTGATGCCGTAGGTGCATGTGTAGGTGTTAACGGTGCAAGAGTAAATGCAGTAGTTGATGAATTACGTGATGAAAAGATTGATATTGTAAACTGGAGCGAAAATCCTGCAATCTTAATTGAAAATGCATTAAGTCCATCAAAGGTTGTTGCAGTTCTTGCTGATCCTGATAACAAGGAAGCATTAGTAGTAGTACCTGATTTCCAGCTTTCACTTGCAATTGGTAAAGAAGGTCAGAATGCAAGACTTGCTGCAAAACTTACAGGATTTAAGATTGATATTAAAAGTGAGTCACAGGCAAAAGAAGAAGGAATTCAGTATGTATTCGATGATGATGAATATTATGATGACGAATACTACGATGATGAATACGATGCAGAATATGATGACGAGTATTATGATGATGAATATGATTCAGAGTCAGAGGCTGATTCAGAAGAATCTGAAGAAGTAACAGAAGAAACATCCGAAGCTACAACTGAAGAGACAGAAGAATAACAGACCAAATCAGGGATTAGGAGATGATGCTATGGGACAGACAAAAAAGATGCCTGTAAGAACCTGTACAGGTTGCAGACAGGCAAAAAACAAAAAGGATTTGATTCGAGTTGTTCGTGACAAAGAGGGAAATGTTAGTGTTGATGCAACAGGAAAATTAAACGGTCGTGGAGCTTACATATGTCCGGATAAAGAATGCCTGAAGAAAGCAATTAAGAATAAAGGTTTGGAAAAAACACTTAAGATTTCAGGTATTGGCGAAGAAATCTATAGTCAGCTTGAAAAAGAATTAGGAGAGATAAATGAATAAGGTATTTTCTATGATAGGACTTGCAACAAGAGCAGGGAAAACCGTGGCAGGTGAATTTTCAGTTGAAAAGGCTGTTAAGGATAATAAAGCCAAGGTTGTTATTGTTTCAACAGAAAGCTCAGACAATACAAAAAAACTATTTGAAAATAAATGCAAGTTTTATAAGATTCCTGTATTTATTTATGGTACTAAGGCTGAGTTAGGTATGGCAACAGGTAATAAAGAAAGAGCATCCATAGCAGTGTTGGATTCCGGATTTAGCAAGTCGATTGTGAAGATGTTAACAGAAAATGAATAAGCGGAGGTAGTTAAATGGCAAAGATGAGAGTACATGAATTAGCCAAAGAGTTAGATATAAAAAGTGCTGACATAGTAAAGGCACTTGGAGAAAAGGGCATAGATGTAAAGGCAGCAAGTTCCATTGACGATGACAATATTGAATTTGTAAAAACAAAATTCAAGAACAGTCAGAAGGAAAGCAGTGGAGAAGCTACTGAAGATGAAAAGAAAGAAAAGTCAAAGCCAAGAGTTATAATTACAAGCAAAGGTGTAATTAGAAGAGGCGAAAGACATTCTAAGGGTGATGGAGAAAAGAGACGCAGAAGACACAGTGATGGTGAACATCATCATTCATCAGATAAGAAGGAAAAGAGTGCGGAAGCAAAGGTTACTACTGAAAAGAAGGCTGAGCCTAAGGTAGAAGCGAAAGTTGAACCAAAGGCACCGGTTAAAGCTGAACCGGAAGTAAAAAAAGAACAGCCTAAGGAAGCAGTTAAGGCTGAACCGGTTAAGAAAGAAGAAGTTAAGCCGGTAGCAAAAACAGAACCTGAAAAAACAGAAACACCAAAGGTTGAAGCACCAAAGGTTGAACCAAAGAAGGAAGAGGTAAAGCCAAAAGATATGCAGAAGGATACAAAGGTAGAAAAGAAAACAGAACAGAATAACAACAGACAAAATAAGCCTTTTAACAGAGACAATAATGATCGTAGAAATGATGGTCAGAGAAATGACCGCAGAAACGACAGAGGAGACAACAAAGGCGGATATAACAGAGATAACCGTAACAACAGGAATAACAACGGAAATTTCAGAGACAGAAACAACAACGGCCAGGGCAGAAATGACGACAGAAGAAATGACTTTAGAAGAAATGATAATTCAAGAGGCGGTATGGCACCTGCTGAACCAATTCAGAATAAGGATAGAAAGTCAAGAGAGAACAAACTTCGTCAGGACCGTCAGGAAAGAAATAAGAAGAATTATGACGATAACAGACAGGGCAAGAATGGCAGAAAGAAAGATTTCTCTAAGCCTGTAATGGAAAAGCCTAAGAAGAAAGAAGAAAAGAAGGAAGAAATCAAGGTAATTGAGGTTCCGGATTTTATTACAATAGGTCAGCTCGCTGAAAGAATGAAAATGCAGCCATCAGCAGTTATTAAGAAACTTTTCCTTGAAGGAAAGATGGTTACTGTTAATACTGAAATCGACTTTGACAGCGCAGAAGAAATAGCGCTCGCTTTCCTCGGTCAGCGGGCCGAACGTCTCGCCGTCACAGACGCTTTCCAGCACAAAGCCGTGCCGCTCCAGCGCCGCACGGATGGCAGCGAGGTCGTAGGTGTATTCATAGAACTGCTCGTGGAAGTGTTCCCCGGTCTCCCGGTAGTCGATGTCCACAGTGATCTCCACCCGGCGGTCCTCGGCGCTGTAATGGTTGCGCCAGACACAGCTTGCGTCCTCTTCCTCAAAGGTGAAGGCGTTCTCCCCCAGCACCTGCTGGTGCTTGTACGGGGTGTTCATATCAAACAGGAAGACGCCTCCCTCTTCCATAAAGAACCCGGCGTTGGCAATGGCTGTGTCGAGGTCCGGGATATGGTTGAAGGTATCGAAGGTGGACACAGCACCCCGGATGGTGCCGTAGAGGTCGAGCTTGAGCAGGTCCTGCTGCAACAGCAGCAACCTGCCCGAAAGGCCCAGCTGTTCGGCTTTGTCCCGCACGACGCAGAGCATCTCCTCCGACTGGTCAATGCCGATCATATCATAGCCCGCCTGGGTCAGCATCAGGGTCAGCTCGCCCGTGCCGCAGCCCAGGTCTGCCAGGATGCCGTCTGCGATGCCGTGGGCGGTCAGCTCCTTGTGGATGTGGGCATAGAGGGCATCGTAGTCGGCTTCCCCGTTGAATTCATCGTAGAAGTAGGCAAATTCATTGTAAGCCATGGCGTTACTCCGCATCCTCTTCGGTGACGGCCTCGTTCAGAACGGCCTGCAGCTCCGGGATGCCGTAGCCGTTTTCGCCGCTGGTCAGTACCACTTTCTGGCAGCCATAGGGGCGGCAGGTGTTCTCAAACTCCTCCAGCGTCTTGGTCAGCTGGCTCTTTTTGAGTTTATCCGCCTTGGTCAGCGCCACCACATAGGGGATCTGATGGTAGTGCAGGTACTTGAGCATCTGGAAATCATCGGCGCTGGGGGCATGGCGGCAATCCAGCAGCTGCACCAGCAGGGTGTGGTGGCGCTGGGCCTCAAAGTAGCTGTTGATGAGGTCATCCCAGCGCTCACGGTCCGCATTGCTTACTTTGGCGTAGCCATAACCGGGCAAGTCCACAAAATAGCAGCTGTCCACCTCATAAAAGTTGATGGTAGCCGTTTTGCCCGGCGTGGCCGAAACGCGGGCCAGGTTTTTGCGGCTGCACAGCTTGTTGATGAGGCTGGATTTGCCCACGTTGGAGCGGCCGGAGAAGCTCAGCTCCGGGCGGTCACTGTCCGGCAGCTGGCTGGAAATGCCATAGCTGGCGATAAAATCCGCTTTGTTGTAGTTCATAGCTGCACTCCTTTTTCAGCAGACGGCACCCGGCTTGGGCTGCTCGGTCGTCTGCGGGATGGCCGCAGCGTCCGCAGACTTCTTGGCTTTTTTGCCGGGGTGCGAGTGGCGGGCGGAAACGGTCTTGGGTTTGAGCAGCGCGGCGTTGAGCACCTGCGCCAGGTTGGACATGGGCAGGAACTGGATGTTCTTCTTGACCTCGTCGTCCACCTCGTACAGGTCGGAGACATTGTCCTTCGGGATGAGGACGGTCTTCATCCCCTCGCGGTATGCGGCCATGCTCTTCTCGCGCAGGCCGCCGATGGGCAGCACATTGCCGTGCAGGGTGATCTCGCCGGTCATGGCGACATCGCCGCGCACCGGAATGCCGGACAGGCAGGACACCAGCGCCGTG
>ENA-ORNP01002702-ORNP01002702.1-human-gut-metagenome-genome-assembly--contig:-NODE-2702-length-14081-cov-2.197276_pt1 | contig 14081 bp, 11 predicted proteins | sample MGYA00242119_ERZ509030 | MGnify/ENA primary metagenome ERZ509030 (study PRJEB26280, sample SAMEA2338708) | human gut metagenome | biome: human gut; feature: human-associated habitat; material: faeces... | reverse complement strand
GTTGACTGAACATTTTGTATCCCACTTGACGACAATTGTTCAACTTGCAGAACTCATTATACTCCTCCCGAAGCGTTTTTAACAGAGTTCGTTTATCCGTCGACGGTTTATAACCAGTTTCGGTCATAAAAGTCGCCACGCTATCCAGATCACGTCTGATTTGTTCTTTGACAGCTTCCATTTTCGGAGAAACGGTAAACTTTCGGTTAATCAACAATCGTTTCAAACCGACAAGCACCCATTGAAGCACTCCATCTAGTTCTGTATCGATAATTTTCTTCGCCAATTCCGGATCTTGTTCAGACTTCGGTATCGTCACATCGAACTGCATGAAATTCATTCGCCGAAAATAAGCATCTGAAATTTCAACAGATGTCGGAAGCGAATTCGTATTGAACATGAATTTCCCGTAACGATGTACTGTGAACGGTTCTCCGTAAGGTAATCTGGCATCAATCGGCTCATTGCTGATTAATTTTTTAACCATATCTACATCAGCTAAGCCCGTTCCAAGTTCAGAAGAGTAATTCAACAACTTTCCTGAAAGAGTCGCTCGACGATATTCGTTGTCACCACACAACTGTGCCAATGTGTAATGAGTAATGTTATCTTTTCCCAATAGAGCATTGACAATATCGAAAATCACGGATTTACCGTTTGCTCCAGATCCAACCAATATCAAACATTGTTCCAGTTTAATATTGGTTGTCAAAGTATAGCCAATGTATTCTGCAAGAAAATCCTGAGATTCTTTTTCTGGCAATACTCGATCAAGAAACTGCTGAAACAAATTGATTTGTGCATTTTCGTTGTAAGCAACAGCGAGTTGATATCGTAGAAAATCATCTGCTGAAAACGGTTCGAGAACACAACTGTTATCATCGATACGTAACGTCCCGTTTTGCAAATTGATTTTAACACAATCATCACCTGTTGGTTCCACACGACTGGCATACGAATGAAATTGTTGAATCAACATTTTCTGTATTGATGCGGAAATGGCTATCTTCTCATTAATTCCACATCTGGTTGCAAATCGTGACAAGAATTTATTCAATTTTACCGGGTCTATTTGTTCCCAGTATGCAGTATTGAAAAAATAACCAAATCCGGCAAAACTACACAAAGGCATCTGTTTTTCCTGTGCAAGGTCATACAATTCTTTAATGATGATCGAAACTTTTGCAGGAAACGAAACTTTGTGTGTTTTGAAAAACTGAGCTTTTTTTTCTGCACGTACTTTCGCGTCCTGAAGGGAACAGATTTCATTCCACTCCTCTTCTACAAATTCTTGTTGTGATGTTCCTTCATAAAAAGAAAGAACAAAATTGATCTCCTGAACGGAGTATTCCAGAATAAATAAATAATCTGGAAGCTTAATAATTTGTTTCATATATTTAATTAAGGAATGATCGCTTGTTTTTTTCTCAAACAATATGAATGCGATCATTCCTTGTTTTTAGATTCATATTGCTTGATAAACTTCAATAAATTACACACCTAAAGGTGGTGGTCGTTGTGTTTTCATAGATTTTGAAATTATTTAAATTATGTAAGGTTGTTCTTAGTTCAGAAAACAGCCTTCACTAAAATTGTCAGAAGTGCGATTACTGTCAGATTGACAAATGCATACGCCGAAAAACGACACATCGATCAAACGAATCGGGAACTATTGAGAAGCACTGTATTTTTCCCTCTCTTTCTAATTCATATAATGCAGATTTTCCCGGGATATAAAGGATTCGTGAAAAATTTTATACTTTTTTTTCTTGATGAATCGCTTTTCTCGCCTTGCGCTTCCAATAAAATGCAGAAGTATATGATAAATAAGGCTTTACACGAAATTCGAGAGAAAATTATTTTCCTAACAACATTGAATTGAAAATCAGTTTTTCAACCGTAGAAAAAAAAAGAGAGAGATGAAGATTAAATCTTTCATCTCTCTCCTTTTATGATTAATCAAGTTAGGCGTATGCTGTATAACTATTTCATTTAGCCTTGTCTCTGTTTATCTGTTAGAAACTCTTTTTTGCAAAACAGTTTAACTTGATCAACTCTACATATCTAATGTCTTCAAATTGCTAGACTTATCTTTTCAATAAGAGATTAAATTTAAAAAGGTCTGATCTTTTGATTAGTCGAATGTTGATATTCCTTGAATTGTGAATCATCGAATTAATTAACCTGTCTGATTCTAGTTGTCGTATAAAACTTGGTTACGATAGAAACATGATCTAATCTAATTTTAGATATGTTATTTCTTGGATGAGAATTATTTTTTGTTTTGATTACCGCTTGAGTGTCTGTAAATATATTGGCTGGATTACGATTAATCATCTCTGCGACTATGTGTATGTTCAAGCTCTTCTGTTAATTTTTGCATGTCAGCTAAAAGGTGTCAATCGATTTCCAAATAACCTTATTCTTCTGTCTTGCTAGCATCTTGATTTGTGATCAATAGCGATGATAGATTTTTGTCCGGCATCGTTTTGCGATAATTGAAAATTTTTGTTTGTTTTTAAAATAAGTGATCGAACGTGATAACCCGGTTTTGTAACTAATATTCATTTTCCTGTATTGAGACGATTCCGAAAAATATTTTATCGAGGGTGCCAATTGATAAGTGAATGGTGTGTTGGAGGCGATATATCTAATTTGTATCCATACTGGCATTCTACTTTGATGTTGTCGAGTTATATTACTAAGGTAAACCTTATAAGTATCCGTCATATATTGAGCGGTTTCACAATTCCTGAAAAGGCAATCAGTGTGGTTGCCTGTTTGTTCTAATGAAACCGATTCAGCCACGATAAAACTCGACACCATGAGACCAATACACACAAGACATGCGACGCCAATCAGTTCAAGATTCTCGATATTCCAAATAGAAGTATACATTGCCATCATTTTATTTTACATTTTTTGGTCTGACACAAAAGTATAAATTTTCCAACAGGACGGCGAGAAACATTATTGACAAATCTGTGACAAAACCATCGAGTCAAAACCGGCAGCCTACATCATATTGATTTTCAGAAATAATCGACTCTGAAAAACTTGCAAATTATTCAACTCAGATTGCGCTCCCCCCTCTTTGACATTATCCCCAATAACTCTATTTTTGTAGCAATCAGTGAGACCATGAAAATCAAACCTCATATATACGAGATACGTTATTTACAAGAGTGTCTTGACCTCGCATTCAATTGTGATAACACCACTCAAGACCGAAACATCCGTTTGCTTCATCAGCGCATTGTTGCGAGACTACAACAATCAGGCAAAAAAGCAGTTGTAAGCGAAAGAACGATTCGGAGGATCTTCGCTTTCAATGGAGAAAATGGTTTTCATGAATTATCGTTATTGGATTGTGTTCAAGCAATAGGTTATGCCGGGTGGGGAGATTTTCAAGCAGCTGCAATAAATCATGAAACATATTTTCCCCTGACAAACATCAAGTCAACGGATTTATCAGCCATACGCCAAGGTGAGATTATCACAATCGGGTGGCTTCCTCATAAATACGTAACATTAGAATGTATAGAAGACTGGCAATTTAAAATACTGGAAACGTCAGGTTTCGGACGAACAAAAGGTGAAATTATCGAAGCATCAGGTTTTGTTCTTTTACATCGTCCAGGAAGTATATATCCCGAGATACAGTTTGAGATCGGTGATGAACGTACCGATTTTTTAGATAAAGAACCACGGAATTTCGACGATTTGTTTCCATCCGATAAATTCACAGAGGAAACGTAAACTGAAAATAGTGCTTGTAAATCAGACTCTCTGGCAACTGGCCCTATTAATTCGACACTCTAGATCCAGTTAGCATTTCAAATTCACCCTGAGTTTTTATTTTACTTCTTATAACAAATTTAATTTTCGGCATTAGTTCATATCTACCTGATTTATAATAACAAATAGAAAAACAAAAGACTTACAATGATAAGTCTACGACTTTAATATTAGGAAACTGCTATTGATTCAAGATAAGCCGTTATGATCACAAAAGCGACGATAACTCCTTCGATTTGAATCTTCTTAAAACAAGGATCATCAAACGAAAAACTTCCTCTTTAATACTTTCTATCTGGTGTAACTTTCCTTTTTGTCCAGCCGCATTGAAAGGCAATAACGAAATATTGTTTGCATTGCCCTGCAATGAAAGTTTTATAACATCTACTTCTATATCATCATCTGTATGTAGTAGTCGTAAACGCTATATTCATCGATATCAGAAATATACAAATCAGACAATTTCATCAATCTAAACAAGAAGTTAATATATCCCAATCTTACCAATCGTCATCCAAATCACCCCAAGCTTCATCATATGTATCTAACTTCTGTCGCCATTTGTTCCACCAATAACCTAAAATACCTCCAATTAAAAGAAACGTCATAATACGAACGACTTTCATTAATAATTGTAAAATTTCACCAATTACATACTAACAAATTAAACGCCACATAATACACCTCAACAACAAACGATATTATCACTTTCACTCGTTATGTTAAGATAAACGCCCTACAGCGATTAGAATCCATATACGAGTACAACAAAATATTACATGGCATATAGTTTTTAATTGGATTAGTACATTCAAGCACATAATAGAAAAAGATATTCCAATTATGGCAATACGGACAACTATTGCATTTTGACAGATATGCCATTGGGACACCATGACAACTTACTTCTCCCTCATTCGCGACCCAAATTAGCACAGAGTACATAGTTATTCTGATTATCAATAAGATTAACAAAATACAACCATATTCTATATCCAAATTCGACAATCAATGATTGTAGTTATGTCTACCGTTACATCATCGACATAGCACTATTAGTCTATGGTACCATTACTTCAATATGCTTGACGATTTCAATCTCCGATGCCGTACATGCCTTTTCATCAGTCACATTGAACGATTGCGACATCGGTATAAAACAAATATAGGTACATCCGTCGTGGCGAATACGAGTAATTGGAGTCGTTATGTCCACCATTTCGAGCAAGCCTGTACGCGGTATGCGATACCAAGAGACAATCTTCTTTTCAGGCTCTCGATGAATACTTTCGCATTCGATATAGATATGAGATGATGTAATTACCCGTTCCGCCGAAAGATATTCGTAATCACCTGTTTCACAGATCACCTTCCAAGCCTCCGCCACTGCCAACTCGACAAACTTTTCGTATGAATCATCCTCTGATCCCATCAAAATCACAGGAAAGTCATCATATCGGTTTGTCTTAAACTTCCACTCAATGCGTTGTGGTTTTTGTGGATTGTCAATCAAACAAATACCGTTCATATAGGCTTGTTCCTGAATCGAATTACCCGTACAAATTTTTTCTACTTCCGATTGGCGCAACAACTGAAAATCTATCCTTTCATTATTTTCTTGATAAATAGACATTTCGTAACGCACTTCTGTAACGCGCTTTGCCGGCAGGTCGAACATTCTGCGAATCAATATATAATCCAAGCCTAACTCCTCGAACAACCAATAGACCGGATTCTCCCCACATGAACCATTCTCCTTCCATGCGCCTTGCATCAAATCGGGATGTATTTTTTGCTGATTCATATGGCAGTTCACGTGCGTAAGCGCCTCCTGATTATAATTATTTTTCAAATTGGCTACAATCTCTCGCGTAAAATGAATCAGATCCAACCGAGTGAATAACTCGCCTTTTCGGATGCATCGTACCGCATTCTGGTACATTTCTGTCAGATAAGGAGCAAATCTAAGGACTCGACTACCCTGATAGAGTGGCCGGCAATAGTCGCATAATTGGATAAGATGCTTAAGATGATTGTTCGAGTCAACGTCTCCACTCTTAGCCTGAAACGAAGGCAGAATACGCAAGACCAGCAAGGTAAGAAGCGAGACATCCACGTCAGACAGTGATTCTATTGCTGCGCGATATGGATTTGCAGCCTCCAAGACAGCAAATTTATCATCGAGCAAACAGCGCAATACCTCGCGATGAAATTCCGGCTGAGCCTTGCGTGTCTTGGCAATCTTCTCAAAACAACGTGATGCGACAGAATAGTCATTCATCAATTCATCAAGATCCGTACTCGCGCGCTCCCATGCTTCCCGACAAAACTCACTGTATATGCACCGAGCAATGAACGGAGTTTTCTTACTGAAACTATTGTTGCGAAGTTGAATACCGGTATGCTCAGACATCTCCTCAGTTGTGTTTCGCAACAGGCGCAGACGATGAATAGCATTGAGGCGGTCGGCATAAGTCATGGAGAGGTAATCGTTATACGCTGTGGACATCGGACCCTGTTTTTCTCAAAACAAAGGTAGGCAATTAGTAAAACTCACAAAAAATACCGAAATGAATCTTTATCACGTCATCGTATTATTTACTTGTATTCAGTCGTATTTTACGGAATGTAGACTTTATCTACATTCCCCCAAAAATCCAATCGCGCTACGGTATATAAAAAAAATCGGGCTTGTAATTTTGTTATCAAGAATAAAAACACATACGACCCTATGAAAAATTTGACATGCAGCTAATTTATCCAGCCGCACCCTGCTGGTTGTGCAAAAATTTCTATTATCTTTGTTTATCAAGTCTTGATTAGGCTTGTGACATGATATTAGATGCGTGAATCTTAGGATTCCTTGAACAACAAAACCGCCAATTTTGTCCGGAAGCTAGAAAGCTTCCGACCTCAAAGGAAGAATAAGCACGGTCTGCACACATCCGTATGGGTGCGGGCTGCTTGTATTTTCATTTTGAGGAAAGGCGCTTGGCGGTGCCTGTTGTTCGAATGGGAGCAAGTAGGACCGCACTTTTTTTTATATAACTAACTCAAAATATTCGACATGAACCAGCAGAAAGTGTATCAAAAAATCCGAAATTGTGCGATAGAATTGACTCAAAATCATCAAACCTATACGCGAGCTGATCTGGCATATGAGTTAAAAGACTATGGGATTGAGCAAGATTCTTTTGATATTGTCAAATTGGTTTATGAGACTTATAGTGCTTTTCGCAAAGATGCCACTGCGATTGCTCAAGCTTTTATTGATAATGAACAAGCAAGATCTTTAGTTGATATTTATAAAGCATGTGATTATAGTCAAAATGACCACACCAATCTATCCGTATGGATGGGAACTCGTTCAAAAACAATAAAACAGGTCTTGAATTCTTTACATACTAATATAAAACAGACACAGAAAGAAAACAATATACAAATAACCACCAACATAATAAATAATTTAACAGGGGCAGCAAAAACACAGAATATAAAAAATACAGCCAACGAGATCTTCAAGCATTACACTCAAATGATCAATGCTTATGCTGCTACTAAAACAGAAATAAAAGCTATAATCCTAGATTTTGTTGCTATTCGTGAAAATATTTTATTTACCTATCGAAAATACGCATCTGCCTTAATAGATACTTTTGGAGAGTCCATCAAATCAATTGCTCCCCAACTATTCGATTTTGATACAGTTACCTATCTCGATGAACAACATATGTTACAACAGGTCAAATTGGAATATAATAATATATCCAATTCCTGTTCGACTCTGATTAGCGAGATAGGAGAAAGTTTTGCTACTACCATTCGCCAATCAGCTGCGGTGTATCGTCAACTTGGAGGCAATAAAATGGGAATGTTAGTAGCTGGATTAAATATGGTTAATCGTTACCTGCAAACTGAAGAAAAAAACAATCAACTAAAGCAGGATTTAATTCGTTTGGAAACAGCAGTACAGCGTGATGCAACAGTTATCAAAGGAGATGCAGCCAGATTAAACGTAATTTACAAAACGCTCAATGAATTATACATTCCTCGAGCTCTTGCATATTACAAATATGCAGACAATGTATTGAGCAAAGAATTGAATGCATTGTTGGATTCACTGTATATTACAGATGAATTGAAATCGCTTCGTGAAGAACGAAACACATATGAGGAAAAATTACAATCATTAGAATACGAGATAATCGATAATCAAAATAACATAAATACCTATACCGTATTACTCAAACAATACAATCAATTACGTCAAGATAACTCCGCTCAATATCATCAAGCTAAAACTACCAAACCTAAGAAGCCCTTCTTTTTATGGAATCTACTTTCTTTCGGTTATATGAGAACAAAGTATAATCGTGCTATTTACGAATGGGATTTAATTGCATCTCCAGTAATACAGAATTACGAAGACATTCTCATTGATATCAAGTTAAATACGGATGAACTGACAATGCATCGAGAGATGTTAGATAAAAGGAAGCATCAGCAAAAACAATTAGTTCGACAAATCTCAAAAATCAACAAAGCAATTCTGAGTCAGATCCATACACAAAATGAAGTAAAGCTAAAATTACTAGATCATCTTGAACCGACATTAAATCTTATACGTATTGCTAAAGAGATTGTCGAAAGTAGCTTAGATAGCAAAATATTGGCAACAGTTGACACACCTCCGATGATAGAGTTCGAAATGCCCAAATTAATGAAAGAAAGCATTGATAAATTCAGCAACTCCTTACGGTCTGAATTAGGAGGACCTACCTGCAACACCATACAAATAAATAAAAAACAAGATATTATAAAATTCAAGTCCGAGATTGCACAACAATTTATCAGTACACTTGAATCTTATGAATCTTTACAGGCTATGCATCAACAAGGCGTATTGCAGCAAGAAGCATACAAACAAGAGTTAGCGCGCATACAAGATAAATTCGCAAAAGATATCACAATAATCAAAAATGAGAGCACTGAATTACAAGAGATTATAAAAAAGATTAATACAGCAACTAATCATGAAGATTTAAAACATGGACTTTTAGCTTTATCTCAAAATATTCAGCCATCATTAACACTAACTGACATTGATCAATTTTTAACAGGTAAGAAAACGATTATAATATGAAAGAAAATAAACGAAGAGCACAAGCGCAAAATGATTTGGAACTCAACATCCCCCCAAAAGAGGAGTATGCAATAAAATCTGCCAAGAGAAAGGAAGAAGAACGCCGAGCGAAAAAAAAGCACAAAAGGCAAGAATTAGAAAATTCTTTTTCCTATAGATCAGTACATTCAATAAGCAAAGTTTTCGATGATTGGTACTTGGATGGTATTATGGGATTCTTTCAAGGCGTTGGAGACATAGCTAATATGGTATTTGCTTTTCCGTTTATCTATGTTAGTCTTGTTAAAATTCGTTCCATTCCTTTAACTCTTGCATGTATCTATAATGTTATAGTAGATATTCTTATCGGAATAATACCTTTTTGGATTGGAAATATATTAGATTTTTTCAATAGAGCATATCGTAAAAATCTTAGACTTATTATCGGATTCGTAGAAGATGATCAAAATATCATTGATGAAGTAAATCGAAAAGCCGTTTTTATGGCCATTGCCATTGTCGTGGCTTGTTTGTTAATTTATTTACTAATCTCTTTTGTAATTTCCTTAGCGTCAGATATTAAAGATTGGTTTAGCACCTTATTTTAAGGACATTCGCATTATGATACTTTTGTTTAACTTTTAAAATACACATCATGAGTGAATCAAAAACTTTTCCAACTACATTTTCAACTTCATCATCAGTTACTGAAGTTTCGAAAATCATAAAAACTGGACAAGAAAATCAGACAGGACTTGTGGGCGCAATTGCACTCGGTGCAATTACAATTGCTGGCCTGGCCATCAAAGTCATTAAGGATCTTAAAAAATAAAAAATAAAAAATAAAAAATTAACAATGAAACACGAAGAGATGATTATTTTGTTAGCAAAAACAGGACTACTGTTTGCTAATTGCGATGGCGAATATCATGCAAATGAACACGCCTTTATTGTAAATTACATCAAGACTTTACAGGAAAATTCTATCCTCTCTGATAATATTGAGAAAATCTTGATGGAACTGTTAAACAAAAAAATAACATTAGAAGAAGTGTTGTCTGACACCAATCATCTTTTGAAAGACTTTAACATTACTGAACAAAATGCAATCGTAAACAATCTGTACACTTTCATTTTAAACGTAATCGATGCAGATAACCGTCGAGATCCCAAAGAACAAGAATATCTCAAACAATGGTGTGCATATTTTCCAACAATTATAAAAGATTAACATATGGCACTTTTCAAAGTAACAGTAAAACGTAGTGCTCAAGTGGGGGGAATACGTTTGGAGAAAGGCATGAGTGTAGAAATTCCCACAACAGGATATAATCCTCTTTCCTCCAATGGAGGGCATGATGTCATTATGGCATTCATGCGAATTTATGGAATTGATTTAAAACGCGCTGGAGCTTGTCATTTAGGTTATCTCGATGTGACAAAGATCGGGTAGCATGCAACTTCGGAGCCGCCTCAGACAACCAGCAATTGTTGCTTGGGGCGGTTTTTAATATCTGCATAATGGAAAGCCAATTCGAAATATTGAAACAACGCGCCGAAAAAGGAGATGCAACAGCCCAATGGGATTTGGCAAAATATTATTGCGAGCATCCCGACCAAGGGGGACTCTATGACTGGATTAACTGGGCACGCAAAGCGGCTGAGCAGGGACATCCCGAAGCAGAAGTTTGTGTGGGAAGGTTTTGCGAGGACCATTTCGATGAACCGCAGGCTGCAATGTGGTATGAACGCGCTGCGATGCAAGGGTATACGCAGGGGGACTATTATCTCGGTCTCTATTACAAAGAGGGGCGAGGCGGTTTATCTCGCGATTTGAAGCAGGCCGAGCAGTGTTTTCTCCGTGCGAGCCGTTATGCCGAGGCGGCGTATGAATATTACGAATGCTATCGGTTACGTACCGGTGATGATTGGGAAGAAAACGAAAAGGAAGTTATGCAGGCCTGTCGTTTGTTGAAGGGAAGTGCCGATGGCGGCTATGCGCCGGCACAATATACATTGGGAATGCTATATGATTCTTATAATGACCATGAAGAGGCTCAGATCTACCTGAAAGCGGCTGCCAAACAAGGACATGCTGCAGCAGTTGAATATCTGTGTACCATGTATGCACAACAATACATGGCTGCCGGCGATTTCAAAAAAGCGCTCAAGTATCTGAAAAAAGGGTCTAAAAGAGATGTGCGCGGAATTTGTGCCTATATGTGTGGTGATTTTTGGGAACATAATTACAGGGGCCTGTTGCCATGGGATGACAATCAGCCTAACCGTGCGTCTCGAACATCTATCGCCTCACATTGGTATTCATACAGTTACCTTCGCGGATATAAACCAGCCTTAGAGCATGTAATACGGTGCTTTTTGATTACAAACAAAGTCGAGCCTACAACAGAAAATATTGCGTCAGTCGAAAGCTTTCTTAAAAATGGATGTTTAATTCTGACTTACAAAAATATCAGAACGATATACTACGACATATATCCCGGATGGTAAATACCCCACCGAACTACTAATACCCGACTTGTATCACTGCAGTATAACAAATATATATAATACTTTTAATCGTTCCTTGAAAATCCGGTCCGACACTTTGCAATCTGTCTGCTGTATCCGGCAGATTTCGTTCCGGCTTCGTTCAGAACGTCAGCAAAGTCTGTTTTTGCGGCTGTGTCCATGCACGCTCTCGCGCTCGTCATGCACTGAAGGGCATCACCTTCGGCTTCGCCTTCAATGATGGAAGGTGCACTCCTCCGCTCGTGCGCACATGGCCGCAACCTTTACCTCTAACACGCACGAAAGGAGGATCGGATTTTTCAAGGAACTCTTTTATGATTCACAATGGCTCGCATACGAATATTTGCCGAAGACTGGCTGAAAATAAATAATTTACCAGATTTTTTTGAAATCCTGCACACATGCGGTTATTTGATTGATTGTTGGGCTATGACCGAGCGGCCTGAGCGAATCGTCCGCCGCTTTCTACCTGCACGTGTCCGTGCAGACTCTTATGTAGAGTTCACCATCCCCAAGAAGGCTGGAGGTTCCCGGTCGATTTGCGCACCTATCCAACCGTTGAAAAAGGTACAGCGGGCACTCGGTACGTTGTTACAGGCACTCTTCCAGCCCTCGGAGGAGGCCATGGGATTCGTGGCGGGCCGAAACATTGCAGCAAATGCCCGCTGCCACCTAAACCAGAGCTGCATACTCAACCTCGATTTAGAAAACTTTTTTCCGAGTATCACGAAAACATTGGTCCGCCAAGCCCTGAAACGGGAGCTTGCTGACCGAATTCCCTCGTCCGAGGTTCGCAACCTGATTTGCCGTCTTTGTACCATACCGAACCAATCGGGAATCGAGGTGCTTCCACAGGGTGCTCCGACCTCTCCGGTCCTGTCAAATATCGTCCTAAAGGGCTTGGACCGCCGGCTATCGGCATTCGCCGAGGCACACGGATACAATTACACACGCTATGCCGATGACATCACCTTCAGCCACAACCACCCCATACGCCGTTTCTCACCATTTTTTATAGAGAAGATTCGCTCGATCATCGAAGAATATGGTCTGAAGATCAACGACGAAAAGACAAAAGTCAGCATCAAGGGCGAACGGCAGGAGGTCACAGGACTGACCGTCGGCGAAAAAGTTAACGTACCGCGAAATTACATCAAACAGTTGCGCACACTGCTCCACTTGTGGGAGCACTACGGGTACGAACAAGCCCAGCTAATTTACGACCAGGACTTCTGTCAGGGAACCGGCAAAAGTCTGAAAACAGTCATCTACGGTAAAATTAACTACCTCGCCATGGTCAAGGGCCGGGATGATTCGACCGTCATCGGTTACCGCAACCGATTCAGGAAACTGGTTCGGGTAACGAAAGCCAAAGAACAAGCAAGTTTTACATCATAAATCACCATGATTCGCTACATTCAAGATGAAGCCCATTACGCCGAAGTAGTCAAACGAATCCGTAACATCCGACACTCACTCTGGATAGGTACGGCAGACATCAAAGATCTATATGTGAAAGAAGGTTTGATATCAGTTCCTCTCCTGAAGGTATTGGAAAGTCTGATTCACCGCGGTGTTGAGGTGCGTCTGATCCATGCCAAAGAACCGGGACGTAATTTCGCTGATGATTTTGACAAGTATCCGCTTTTATGGAGCCGTTTGGAGCGAAGGCTATGTCCGCGCGTGCATTTCAAAATCTTGATTTTCGACCGCACGGTTGCTTATATAGGATCGGCAAATCTGACCGGAGCCGGACTTGGCATGAAAGGTATAACGACACGTAATTTTGAAGCCGGTATCTTGACGGACGCCCCTATATTGGTCGATGCTGCCGCCGACCAATTTGATGCCGTATGGCACGGACTACACTGCGGCAAATGTCGCCGAAAGAGTTTTTGTAGCGACAGGATTCGGAAATAATCGGATGTCTGCCACACGCAAGAAGCGCACATCTATTGTTAAATAATGCAGCCAAAATATTCATAATTAAGCCCTCGATCCCAATAAACACAGGGAGCCCATAAGACTCCCTGCTTTATTACTATCAGACACATTAGAACCAAGCGATGTCCAAATTCATCAACTCATCGTCAGTCATTGGCGGATAATCGTATCGATCAATCAAATCACCTACGACCAGAGGCCCGATATGTTCTCCCATCAAACAAACCAACGCTTGATCAGTGCAATCAATCATAGTTTGCAAATACTGCTTATACATTTCGTAAGAAAATGCAAAAGCGATTGATAAGCCACTGTTACCACACATATACCCTACAGCCCAATCGGCTACATTATGGAGTGCAAAACGATACTCAATTAGATGATAGAATAGCCTCACACCCGCATAAGACGCAAATTGCGATCCAACACCGAATCGACTTACATCCAAATGTCCAATACGGCATACCTGCAAAAGTCGTTCATACACCTTTTGTTGCTTTTCGATTCGTTTGGTCTCCAAAAACAAACCTCGGACAAATGCATGCAATTGAAGTTTACGAGAGTTTCGTGGAAATAATTTGTAAGCCCGAAGTACTGCCATCAATCGGTGATAACGGAGTTTCCGTGGAGGATTCCGTAATAACAATACTTCGGAGTCATCGTGTTTAAGTCCCGACAGAGACTC
>ENA-ORNP01002695-ORNP01002695.1-human-gut-metagenome-genome-assembly--contig:-NODE-2695-length-14115-cov-2.630014_pt1 | contig 14115 bp, 16 predicted proteins | sample MGYA00242119_ERZ509030 | MGnify/ENA primary metagenome ERZ509030 (study PRJEB26280, sample SAMEA2338708) | human gut metagenome | biome: human gut; feature: human-associated habitat; material: faeces... | reverse complement strand
TTCGTTTAAATTTGCAAATTGTATTTTTACAGTAGAAGAAGTTAAGAAAAGATTAAGAGCAAATAGTAATTATGATATGTCTATAGACTATCTACTGATGAATATGTGGAAGGAGATTAATGGTGAAAGAAGTAGTAGGTATTAAATTTAAAAAGCCAGGTAAAATATATTTTTTTGATCCAGGTTATTTAAAAATAAATCAAAAAGATAAAGTAATTGTTGAAACATCTTTTGGAGAAGAGCTTGGAGAAGTTGTTATAAATAAAAGAAATATGTCAAATTCTAAGCTATCAGCACCTTTAAAAAAAGTTATTAGAATTGCAACTTCAAAAGATTTGAAGCACTATGAAGAAAACAAAAAGAAAGAAACAAATATATAAAAAGATAAAAATCATTATTGTCATGATTGTTGAAATTATTTTATTTTTGACATGCAGTTTTTTTAAGATCAAATCAATACAAGGTCTTAATAAAATAGCAGTTAAATAACTTAAAACAACAATCAAACATTTCTTAAATAATAAATAAAGAATGATGCTTCCTAAGCAAAAAAAGATTCCATAATATAAAAAATTAATTAACCAACGTTTTTTCTTCTCCATATTATAAAATATAAAAAAAGAAGATGATTATTCATCATCTTCTAATGTTTTTAATTCTTTTTCACCAGTAATATATTTTAAAATTTCTGCAGCGGCTTCTTTAGGACCATTATGTTCATTTCCTTTAATTCCTAAACGTGTACGTAATTGACCCACTTTAACCCCTTGATCAAACATGCGTTGGAAATAATCTTGTAATAATGGCTCACATTGATCTTGTCTTTGTACAGGACCAAATGGGTTAGCAAAATAACTTCCTACTAAACCATATTCAGTTGTTGTTCCTTTAGCCATACGATTACCAGCTCTAAAGACTTTAAGAGCATCATCAACATTATCAAAGAAACTTAATGAGTCTCCTTTTTCTTCATAGTTGTTTGCATATAAGAACATATCAACATCATGTTTTGCGACAACATCTTTATATTCTGTAATTGGAATAACGATACGAGCATTGACTTTATCTGGATTCATAAAGACAGATCTATCTAATTCCTTGAAACTATATCCAGCATCTAAATCATCAAGTCTTACGAAAGCACCAATTTCTGTACCTGATGTTTTAACTGTACCTTTTTCGTCTAATGATAATATCCCCATGTCATCATAGACAGTAATTAAATCTCTAATATAAGCTGCTCCATAAACTTTAATTTGTTCAATTGTTTCAGACTTACCAGCTCCACTATCACCCATAACAACGATATTTTTTGTTTCTCCACTTTGTAAAGTGATTTGAACCATTGCCCCATGAATTGGAAGTTGTTTTTTATTGATTTTTCTTACATTGTGTAATGTAAGCATCATTTTCTTCATATAACCGAAATAATCAAATTCATCGTTTGCTGAAAGTAAAGCAACCATCATATCATTTTCATCATCTTGATAGAAATATTGATGTTTTTTACCATCTTCATAACCATAAACATAGATCATATCTGGTTTTCTATTACGATATTCTTCTTCATTTGCTAATTGGAATAAGTTACATAAAGTAACCCCTTGTGCCATATAGGCAACATTGAAATAAACATAGCATAACAAATCTCCAACTTTTGCTGGATAACAGAACCATTGTTCTGGATCAAATTTTAAATCTTCAATTGGGTTTTTCTTTGTTTCAGGGAAAACCCCATCTCTTTTATTACGTTTTGAATAAGTAATAAAAGGTGGATGAATAATAACCGATTCAATAAATGGAATATTGTCTAAGCAACGATATTCATAAGGTAAAAATGAACGCATGTTTGAAACGCGTAACCCTGCATTGACACCAGCAGTAATTTGACGTAAAACATTTTCTGCGTTTCCAATACATTTATTTTTAATTGAACGATAAACTGATAAAACAAGCGCTTCAAAGTTTACTTGTGCATCAGCGAATTGAACGTTTTGATATCCCCCTCTTGATTCTTCGTTATAAACCACACTATAACGTTGTAAACGACGCCAGAATAAGTAAATATCTTCAATTACTTGTGTAAATTCATCCATATCTCTAAAATAAGGTGCAAATTTAGGATAAATTGAAGCTAATTCCTTTGGATCCATAACAAGTAATAATCTAAAAACCGTTCTTAAATCATCAACAATATCAATACTTTCTTTTTGAACTTCTCTCAAGTATTCATAAGCTGTTGTTTTCTTTCTTTTAATATCGTGTACGTATCCTTTAAGTACACGAGCGAAAGATTCACTTTCAATCAACTCACAACGTGATTGACAGTATTCTTCTGAAAAGTTAAGAATTGCATTTCCTCTAATAATTTTAAATTTATATGACATTTTATCATCCTTTCCACCAATAAGATTCCCCACACATTTCCTTATTGATTGACATTATCTTACCATAAAATTTTTTACAAGCAAAATAAAAACAGCAAAAATATTGCTTATTTTGTTAATTTTTTGCTTAAAATTATACAATTGATACTTATTTATTATATAGATATTTTATTATTACATATCTATACAAAAAAAAGACCCCTAAAAAGGAATCTTAAAAAAGACTTTTCCAATGACATCATCTTTAAAATCAAAATAACCTAACTTACGAGAATCAAGAGAATGATTACGATTGTCCCCCATCACGAACACTTTTCCTTTTGGAATATCGATTGAAAGATCTTCTGTATTCATCTTTTCTTTAATATAATTTTCTTTCAATTTTTTACCATTAATATAAACTTCATTATTAACAATATCTAAATGATCCCCACCAACAGCAATCACTCTTTTAATAATCAAAGTATCTTCTAAACCATCATCATAATCCACAATAATAATATCATTTCTTCTCGGTTGTTGTCTTTTATAAAACACTTTATCTATTAAAACAATATTATTTTGAAAATACGTATTTTCCATACTTGATCCATTTACTCTTGATACTTGTATGAATTGTAACAAAATAAAAGTCGCAATCATCGTTAAAACAATGACTTTTACATATTCCAATAAAATTGATACTTCACTATTTTTCTTTTCATCCATAAAATCACCTGAATGAATTATATCACTTAATCCTTTTCATTCAAATGATTTCTTAACTTTGTGATGATTTTCTTTTCCAATCGAGATACTTGTACTTGAGAAATATGAAGTCTTTGTGCAACTTTTTCTTGATTAAAATCAAGTTGATAACGTAAATAGAGAATAAGTCTTTCTTTTTCATCTAATTTATCTATTTCCATGCTTAAAGCTATCTTTTCAAACCACATAGCATGTCGCTTATCTTCGATTCTTTCTTCCATTGAAATTGTTGAACCATCTTTTTCATAGATTGGTTCTGATAAAGAGGTTGGATAATAAGAAGCATCAATAGCTTCAATAACATCCATAACATCCACCTCTAATTCATCTGCAATATCTTTAACAGTTGGTTCTTTTCCATAAAGAACCGTTAGTTTTTCTTTGGTTTTATTGATTTTAATATTCAATTCTTTTAAAGAACGAGAAACCTTAATGGTTCCATCATCTCTAAAATACCGTTTAATTTCACCCATAATGATTGGCACAGCATAGGTAGAAAATTGTACACCATAATGAACATCAAAATTATTGATAGCTTTCATTAATCCAATACAACCAATTTGAAAAAGATCTTCTTTATCATAATAATTATTCTTAAAACGATGAACAATCGACCAAACTAAACCTAAATTATTTTTAACAATTAATTCCTTAGCTGTTTCATCCCCCTGTTGTGCTAATTGAATATTGTTTAAAACAGCTTCTTTATTCATGAACAATTCTTTTTTTCATTATGAGTTGAGTTCCTAATTCTAAAGAAGATTCGATTGTCATTTCATCACATAATGCTTCAATAATACTAAGTCCCATTCCAGCATGTTCTAATTCTTTTTTAGAAGTAAACATCGGTTGTCTTGCTTTTTCAATATCTTGAATACCTTGTCCTTTATCAATGACATAGATTGTAAGCAAATCATCTTCGATATAAGCTTTAACTTTTACAAGACAACCTTTATCACCGTTATAACCATGAATGATGGCATTGGAAACAGCCTCTCCTACAATCGTTTTAATTTCTACAATTTCATCTACCGTAGGATTTAAACAAACTACAAAAGAGGCAATACATGTTCTTACAAAAGGTTCATTTTCTAAAGTTGCACTAAAAGAAAGCGCCATTTCATTGGTCATCTTTGAACCTCCTTTAAATATTCTATAATTTCAAACAAACCACTTAATTCAAAAACCTTATAAGCTGTATTTGATAAACGACTTACCGCTAATTTTCTTCCTTCCTTGGATAGTTGTTGATATCTACCTAAAACAAGACCAACTCCGGCACTATCAATAAATGTTGTATGTTTAAAATCAAAAATAACATCATCCTCATTCATTGCTAAAATAACATTGAGCTTATTACGATACAAAGAAACATTAGAGCCATCTATTTCACCATAAAAATAGACCACCAATGTTTCTTCTTTTATTTCATATTCCATTTTATTTTCCATTTTTTCATCTCCTTAAAAGCATCTTATCTCATCTTAAAAATAAAAAAAATAGATTCGACAAAACTAGAACAAATCACAAAAAAAGAGCCTAAATCAACGATTGATAGACTCTTAGTAATTTATCTAAAAAACTCATTTTTTTAACATTTTTTTCACTATATAAAGGATAAGTTGCGACAGCTTTACCATTATTACATAAAATCAGTTTTCCAATACTTCTCTTTTGATCAATTGGTAATTGCAAAGAACCATAGACTATTTTCTTTTTAAGCTTTTTTTGATTTGTTTTTTCATAAAGATAATAAAGATTCTTATGACTTACTACATTGATCTTTTGTTCAACCATATCTTTTACTTTAACAGTATCAATAATTTCTCCTTTATTATAAAGTTTAACTTGTTGATACTTGGAAAAACCAAAATTCAATAATCCCTTCATATCTTCATTCCGTGTTTGGGGCTTATCTTCATTCATGACAACACCAATTAATCTTAAATCCTTTTTCTTACACGTTGTGACAATACAATAACCCGCTTCTTTGGTAAAACCTGTTTTTAAACCATCCACTCCTGGATATTGTTTCAAAAGCTTATTGGTATTTACAAGCCAAAACTTTTGTTTTGTTTTTTCACGGACATAACTATCATACAGAGATGTAACAGATAAGAGTTTTGTTCCACCGATTTGAAGCAGATAAGCTGCCATAGTTGAAAGATCTTTAGCACAGGTATAATGGTTGATATCATGTAATCCTGTACAATTGGTAAAATGCGTATTTTTGAGTTTTAATGCTTTTGCTTTTTCATTCATCATAGAAACAAATTCTTCATGACTTCCCGCAATATTTTCAGCCACCACAACACAGGCATCATTCGCTGAAGCAATCGCAATACATTTAAAAAGTTCAAAAACACTCATTGTTTCATTTTCTTCAAGATAGACCTGACTTCCTCCCATGCTTGATGCATAAGCTGAACACGTTAAAACATCATCCCATTTCAAATTCTTTTCTTGAATTGCTTCAAATAATAAAATCATCGTCATAATCTTTGTTGTTGAAGCCGGATAAAGTTTTTTGTTTGCATTTTTTTGATACAAAACTTGTTGGCTTTGAGCATCAATTAAAATTGCACTTTCTGCCCCACTTGCAAGATTTGTTGCATGAACAACATTGATTTGACAAAAAAGCATCATGATCCCTATTAATAAACATAATCCTTTTTTTAACATGTAAAACCACCTCATGACATTGTATGTTTTTTTGTCATTTTCTTGATAAAAACAAAAAAACTCATCATATAAAATTATAAAATAGTGTTCCTCATTGCATAGATTTATAACTTTTCACAAAAAAAAGAAGTATCTTTTTACAGACACTTCCTAAATCATTTATTTTTAATTTAAGCAATTCCGAAGATTGCCCATACGTATTGTCCAAAGAAACATACGAGTGCGCTAACAATAATGAATAAAGCAGCGTATGGTAATACTTTTTTAAGTAATTCTCCATCTCTACCCGCTTCATCAACAGCGACTAATCCAATAGCAATGCTTTGTGGTGCCATCATTTTACCAGTAGCAACACCTAAGCTGTTTGCGGCAACAAGCCAATATTTATTAGCACCAATACTTGCAGCAGTTGACATTTGAACTGATCCAAATAAAGCACTTGAACTTGTACCTGATCCTGTAACGAATGTTCCTAAAGCTCCTAACATTGGGGCAAAGAATGGATAAACAGGTCCAAATACTGAAAATAAAGCGGCAACGGCAGCAATCATTCCTGAATATTGCATAACACGTGCTGTTGCTAAAATGAATAACATTGTAAGAATTGTAAACATCATTTGTTTTAATGTTGCAATAAAGACAGCAAACATTTCTGATACTTTTGCTTTTTGGATAAATCCACCAACGATTGCACATAAAATAATTAAGACACCTGGTGTATTGATCCATGTAAATGTTGTCATACTTGCGTTTTTGTATGTAGAAATTTTTACACTTGTCGCAAATGATGATAACGCATCATGAATTGGTGATACTAAATTACTTGTAAGTAATAAAACAACAAAGATTAAAATAAATGGTGATAATGCCTGTAAAGTTTTTCCTACTTTTAAAGGACTTCCTTTTTTTACTTCTAAACGATATTCGTCAGGAATAGCGTCTGGATTTGTAAATTTCATACTAGCTAAAATTGTACATACTAATGAGATAACTGAAGCTGCAACCCCCGCAAGTTCAGCACCAACAAAATATGAAACAACCATTTCTGGAATTAAGAAAGATAATCCTGAAACTAAAACAACTGGTACAATGCCTTTAAAGGCAGAACCTTTTCCTTTTGTACTTTTTCCTAAAATATAAACCATCACAAATGGTGTTAAAATAATTAATACACTTAAAGCACAAGAAGTTGCGAAAGCGATTAAGTTATTTTCTAAACCTAAGTTTGTGGCAAGTGTTACGGTAGGAATAGCAATTGACCCATATGGTGTTGGTGTTGCATTGGCAACCAAACAAACAAGACAGGCAAGAATTGGATCAAAATCTAAAACCCATAACATACTTGCTGGAATCGCAACTGCTGTACCAAATCCAGCCATTGCTTCCATAAATCCACCAAATGACCATCCGATTAATAAAACTAAGATACGTTTATCAGCGGTTACACTTGTAAGTAATTTTTTAATCATATCGATTGATCCTGTACGCAAAGATAAGTTATACGTAAAAACCGCTGCAACAATAACAATAACAATTGGCCACATTGCAAATGCAAAACCTTCTAAAATAGAAGTTAATGTATCTGACATAGAGAATCCAAAATATGTTAATGCTTCAACAGCAGCAATAATTAAGGCACCTAAAGCAGCCTTATATCCTGGCCATTTTAAACCACATAAAGCGATTACTAACCAGATAATAGGTAATAAACCTAAGATAAAATTAATAATTAGCATTATTTTTCCCCCTCTTGACAAACCTATTATAGTGATATTTTATAAAATTTCCATTACTTTTGTAATTTTTCTCAATTTCTTCTTTATTCTCATATTTTTTGTGCTAAAATGGTCTTGCAAAATGGAGGAGATTTAAAATGAAAGAAATTAGTTATGTAGTTAATAACACATTAGGTATTCACGCAAGACCTGCTGCGTTACTTGCTCAATGTTGCGTGAATTTCAAAAGCCAAGTAAGAATTTATTTAGACGAAAAAGTTGCTGATGGAGATAACGTTCTTCAAATCTTAGCATTAGGTGCTAAAAAAGGTGATACTTTAAAAGTTGCTATCGATGGTGATGACGAAGAAGTTGCAGCAAAAGCAATCGAAGAATTATTACATGGTGCTTTTGAAGAAAAGAAACCTGTAGATGTTTTAAAAATCGCATTCTTTGGAACTAAAGATTATGACAGAACTTTCTTTAGTGAATTAGTAAAAGATAAAGGTCAAGGAACTTACAATTCAGATATCAAATATTTTGATTCTCAATTAGGACCTGAAACTGCTGGTTTAGCTCAAGGTTATGATGCTGTATGTATCTTCGTTAACGATAACGCTTCAAGACCAGTTGTTGAAAAATTACATGAATGTGGTGTTAAATTAATCTTATTACGTTGTGCTGGATTCAACAATGTTGATTTACAAGCTGCAAAAGAATGTGGAATTACAGTTTTACGTGTTCCTGCTTATTCACCATATGCAGTTGCTGAACATGCAATGGCAATTCTACAAGAAGCAAACCGTCGTTTACACAAAGCTTATACAAAAGTTAAAGATAATAACTTTGCTTTAAGTGGTTTATTAGGTTTAGACCTACATAATAAAGTTGCTGGTATCATGGGTACTGGTAAAATCGGTCAATGTATGGCTAGAATTTGTAAAGGTTATGGTATGACAGTTTTAGGATGGGATGCTTATCCTAACCAAGCATTAGTTGATGAAGGTTTATTAACTTATGTAAGTAAAGAAGAATTATTAAAGAGAGCTGATTTAATTTCTTTACACTGTCCATTAATTATGGGAGATAATGGAACTTATCATTTAATTAACGATGAAACAATCGCTTTAATGAAAGATACAGTTATGTTAGTTAATACGAGCAGAGGACCTATCATTGATCCTGAAGCATTAATCAGAGCATTAAAACAAGGTAAATTCCATGCTGTTGCTTTAGACGTATATGAAGGTGAAGATAATAACGTTTATACAGATAAAAGCGATGTTGCTATTACAAACGATATCACAGCTCGTTTACAAATGTTCCCTCAACTTGTTTTAACAAGTCATCAAGCATTCTTTACTCGTGAAGCTTTACAAGCAATCGCTGTTGTTACAATGGAAAATGCACGTAACTTCAATGAAGGTAATGAATTAGGAAACGCTGAATGTAAAGCATAATAATATTGGAGCCAATCATGGCTCTTTTTTTTATTATTATATGCAATAGGAGATTCTAAGCTGGTATTTTGTCTTGATATTATGTTTATTATTGATCTTTATTCAATTTTATAAGTTTGGGGATATTACTTTGATAGAAAATCAAAAACATTGATTAATACAAGATATTTTCATACAACGATGTTATAATGAAATAAAGAGGTGATATCTATGAAGCTTATTTATTTGGTAGTTCCTATTATGATTATCATTATTGGAATTTATCTTTATTTATTTATCCAAGATAGAAAAAATAAAGGTAAAGAAAGCAAAGAAACTTACTTAAAAACAAAAAAACTTCATGATTTATCCAGAGATATTCATAGTGTTAACTATGAAATTTCAAGAGCACAAGCACATATGACTTTCCGTAATTCAGGAGGCATATAAGCTTATACTCTAACTCTATCATAGTGAAAAGGATGTTTTGTACATCCTTTTCATTTAAATAAAAAAAGAGTCTTACACCTAAGCGTAAAACTCACTTCTTGACTATTTAGGCAAGAATACTAAAAAGATTATAAAACAGATATCTAAGATCCATACGATTGGTTTAATTTCTTTAATTTTACCAACACCAATCATAGAAACGGTATATGTAATAAATCCAATAGCAATACCATTTGAAATAGAATAAGCTAAGATCATAAAAATAACTGTCATGAATCCACTTGCTGCATAAACAAGATTATCCCATTCAATTCCTTTTAATTGTTGTGCCATTAAAATACCAACAATAATTAACGCTGGCGCTGTCACTGCACTTGTTACGCATGAAAGTAATGGTGAGAAGAAAACAGATAATAAGAAGCATACCCCAGTAGTAACCGCAGTTAAACCAGTTCTTCCCCCTACTTCAACACCCGAAGTTGATTCAACGAATGATGTAACAGTTGAAGTTCCAGCAATAGAACCAATAACTGTACCGATTGAATCAGCTAATAAAGCACGATCTACGTTTTCTGGATTTCCAGTTTCATCAACTAAGTTTGCTCTGTTACATACAGCAACTAAAGTTCCTGCAGTATCAAAGAAGTCAACGAATAATAATGAGAAGATGGCTACATAACATTGTGGATGTGAAGTTAATTCTCCAAGTCCTGAAGCAAATGCTCCTACTAATGAAAAATCAAAGTCAAATGAAATAACTCCAGTAGGAATTTTTGGCATTCCTTTAACACCAAAAACTCCAGCAATAATTCCTACAACAGCTGTAGCAACTAAACCATAGAAAACAGCTCCAGGAACATTTTTAGTTAAAAGTAATAAGGTAATTAAAATACCAACTACTGCTAAAATAACTGTTGGTTCTTGTAAGTTACCAAGGCCGACAAATGTTGATTCATTTGCGACAATAATACCTGCATTTTTTAAACCAATGAAGGCAATAAAGAAACCAATACCTGCCCCAATTGCTAATTTAAGTTGTGCAGGAATGGCATTAATAATCATTGTTCTAATTCCTGTAATAGAAATAACTAAGAAAATAATACCTGAGACAAAAACACAGGCTAAGGCTCCTTTATAAGATAAGCCCATACCAAAACAAATTGTATAAGTAAATAAAGCATTCACACCCATACCAGCAGATAAAGCCACTGGATAGTTTGCAACAAGTCCCATAATAATAGTAGCTACAGCAGAAGCGATAGCAGTTGCAAGGAATACCCCTTGAACAGACATTCCCGTTTCACCAAGCATTGCTGGATTGACTGCTAAAATATAAGCCATCGCTAAGAATGTTGTCACACCAGCTAAAATTTCAGTTTTTACTGTAGTGCCTTTTTCACTTAACTTAAAAAACTTGTCTAACATAAATTTCTCCCTTCTTCAAACGTTATTATCGTACATTATTTTTAGATAATTGACAAGTAAACAAAAAAAGCACTTACATAAAAAGTGCTAATAACAAGGGCATAAATACCGCTGGTAAAAGATTGCCTACTTTAATTTTTGTATGAAAACATAAATTTGTCCCTACCGCAAATATTAAAACCGAACCCACAAAAGAAATATTAGAAATCATTGTTGTCGTAAAATAAGGTGCTAGAAAAGAAGCACAGACTGTCAGCAATCCTTGATAAACAAAAATAGGAATTGCGGAAAAAATTGTTCCCACCCCAAGTGTTGAAGCAAAGACCATAACGATTACAAAGTCCATTACGGCTTTTGAAATCAAAACACTTGGATCATGTAACAAACCATCTTGAAAAGAACCCACAATAGCCATAGCCCCTACACATATAACAAGTGAAGTTGAAACAAAACCTTCAATAAATTTAGAATCATTACTTTTTACTTTACTTTTTAAATAAAAACCAAATTGTTCAATTCTTTTTTCAATATTAATAAATTCACCTATTAAAGCACCAAAACATAAAGACAAAACAAGAATTAAAGACCCTGTCGACTCTATTATTGATTTAGAAATCTTTAGCATCCCTGTCATTGCCCCTGAAATACCGACAAACAAAACCGCTAAACCAATTCCTTGCATAATCGTTTCTTGATACCTATTTTTTAAACCATTTTTAAACAACAAACCAATAATACCACCTACAACAACAGCTATGGTATTAACAAGTGTTCCTAATCCAAACATTCAAACAATCCTAACCTTTCCATTTCATAATACACACCATCATTTTCAACACTTTCACAAATGTTATCAGCACTTGCTTTTAATTCTTGGCAGGCATTTTTCATTGCTACACCATAATTGCAAACTTGTAACATTTCATAATCATTCATACTATCACCAAAAGCAATCGTATCTTCCATTTTCATATGAAGTGTTTCAACGACCTTTTTAATGGCAAGCCCCTTATCCGTTCCCTTCTTGATGATTTCACCATTGATAGAATGTTGGCTAAACATTTCATGAACAATAAAATGGTAATTTGGTAAGTATTTTTGTTTTTTCAATATCTTCTCTATTAAAAGCAATAAAACAAAGTTTATGAATCCCTTGATCTTGATATTTGCTTATATCAATCATATGATATTCTTTCTTTTGTTGTTCTTTTAATCTTTCAAATTCTGAATTTGTTCCTTCATCACCTAACAGAGCATGTGCAAAATAATATCGTAATTCTTCACTAGCAAAAGTCATATAAGTTGATTCTAAATTATAAAGAATATGATTTTGCTCAAAAACTCTTCTTGCTTGTTCAACTTCTTCTTTATCTAAATAAGTTGTTTCAATCATTTCCCCTTTAATTTCAAGATAACCACCCGCTGAACAAATACAACCATCAAAATCATCTGACATAATACTTTCTATACCGACACGATTTCTTCCTGTACATAAAAAAATTAAATGCCCATTTTCTCTTGCTTTTTTAATTCCTTTTTTTACAAAATCTGATAAAGGATAATTTGGTGTGACTAATGTTCCATCTATATCTAAAAATACTATTTTTTTCATTATTCTTCCCCTTTTTCAATGCTTTTATTCTAATTGTTTTTCTTTCTTTTAGCAACAAAAAAAAGAGAGCAATGCTCTCTAACGTATAATGATATAGACTAAGTAAGCGACATAAAGAAGAAGCATAATAATTCCTTCTTTACGATCAATTTTATGTTTCGTAAATCCAAAATATAAAACTATTAAAGAAAAAATTGTTAAAATAAGAATATCAATAATATTTTCAAAGATAAAAGTAATTGGACTAATTGCTGCTGCAATACCTAAAACAAATAAAATATTAAAAACATTTGAACCAATAACATTTCCAAGAGCCATATCTACTTCACCTTTTTTAGCAGCTACCATTGAAGTAACAAGTTCTGGTAAAGAAGTTCCAAGAGCAACAATGGTAAGACCGACTAAGTTTTGTGACATTCCTAAAGATAAAGCAATATTGGAAGCACTATCTACTACAAAATCTCCACCAAATTTAATAGCGATTGCTCCACCAACAATATAAACCAAGCTTAATCCCATTGAAATAACTTTAATTTCTTCTTCCTCTTGATATGTATTCATGGCTTTTTTAGCCGAAACAATCATGTAAACAATATATCCTACAAATAAAATCAAAAGAACAATTCCATCAATATGTCCTAATATCATCCCAAAATAACCTAAGATCATTAATAAAATAGCACATAAAACAGAAAATGGAAATTCTCTTTTAAGCGTATTTACTTGCACTGCAATCGGTACAAATAAAGCAGAAATACCACAAACAACCATTAAATTAAAAATATTAGAACCTACGGCATTTGCTACCGCTAAAGCGTTATTTCCATCCATCGAAGCTGTAATACTGACAGCACATTCAGGTAAACTTGTTCCCATAGCCACAATTGTTAAACCGATGATTAATGAAGGAATATGAAATCTTGTGGCAATAGAAGAACTTCCTTCTACAAAGAAATCCGCTCCTTTCATTAATAAAATAAAACCAACAATAAGAACTAATAATGATACAAATACATTTGTCATAATTTTCTCTCCTTTAAAATAGACCTAAATGTTCTAATAAAATTTTTAAACCAATCACAATTAAAATAATACCACCAGCAATTTCTGCTTTATGTTCATATTTTGACCCAAAAATCTTACCAATATAAACGCCAATAAAAGAAATAATAAAAGTTGTACAACCAATAATACTCATACATTCCACAATTGGATAATCTAAAAAAGCAAACGTAATTCCTACTGCTAAAGCATCAATTGATGTTGCAATCGCAAGTAGAAATAATTCCTTTAAATCTAATTTAAATTCTCCTGTTTCTTCATCATCTTCTGCTTTAATTCCATCAATAAGCATCTTACCACCAATAATACCTAATAAAATAAAAGCAATCCAATGATCAATACTCGTAATATAACTTTCAAAACCTTTTCCTAAAAACCATCCAATAAAAGGCATTAAAGCCTGAAAGCCTCCAAAAAATAGTGCAATAATAAAAACATCTCTCTTTTTTATCTTTTTCATTGATAAACCTTTACAAATAGATACTGCAAAAGCATCCATTGAAAGACCTACCCCAATCAAAAAGATTTCAATAAATAAACTCATACCAAATTCCTTTCTTCCTAAAATAAAAGAGGCCCATGCATAAAAAACTTAT
>ENA-ORNP01002687-ORNP01002687.1-human-gut-metagenome-genome-assembly--contig:-NODE-2687-length-14157-cov-3.076939_pt1 | contig 14157 bp, 8 predicted proteins | sample MGYA00242119_ERZ509030 | MGnify/ENA primary metagenome ERZ509030 (study PRJEB26280, sample SAMEA2338708) | human gut metagenome | biome: human gut; feature: human-associated habitat; material: faeces... | reverse complement strand
TCGCTCGCCACCACCTTCGTGTCGTTCTTTCCCTTGTACCCGATCGCCAGATTCCTTAATTGAATGGTTGCCTGTTTCATACTTGTTATAACTAAAAACGTATTAACTACCCCCTCTAACTCCCCCTTACACAGGGGGAGAATGCGCTACATTGAAACATAAAAGCGACTTCTTTCGTTCGTCTCACCCCCTATGCAAGGGGGAGCTGGTGGGGGTAGTTGTAAATCTAAAATCATAAATCACGAAATCACTGAATCCCTAAAACTCCACCGCATCTCGCCTTTTCCTCTTCCTAAACAACACCGACGCTACCACGGGCGCACCCACCAATGCCGTCACGGAATTCACGGGTAGCGCACCCTCGAATCCCGGCAAGCGGGCAATCAAGTTGCAGAGCAATGCCAGCGATGCCCCGACGAGCATCGAGGCCGGCATCAGCACCCGGTGATCGGATGTCTGGAAAATTGCCCGGCATAAGTGAGGTACCGCCAACCCAAGGAAAATAATCGGCCCGCAATACGCCGTCACGATTGCCGTCAACACCCCGGCACAGGTAATCACCCACACCCGGGCCCGGTTGATATTCAACCCCAGATTACGGGCATAACCATCACCCAACATCAGCAAATTCAATGGCTTGATCAACAAAAACGATAACGGGATAATCACGGCCATGATCGTCACGAACAGCATCATCTGGTTACCCGAAACCCGGGCAAAGCTTCCCAATCCCCAGATCACGTAAGCCTTAATATCCTCTTCCACGCTAAAAAACTTCAACACCCCGATCACTGCGTTAGCGATATACCCGATCATAACCCCGATAATCAACAATGTCACACTCCCCGCCACTTTCCGGGATGCCAGCACGATCAGCCCCATCACCGACAAGGCTCCCACGATAGCCGCAATCGACAGGGCTACCTCCCCGATAAAACCGAGACGACTTAATGCCACCCCACCCAGTTGACCGGAAAGTAACACCACGAACGCCACGCCGAGACTTGCCCCCGAGCTGATACCCAACACGGACGGCCCCGCTAACGGGTTGCGGAAAATCGTCTGCATCTGCAAACCGCTTACGGAGAGTGCCACGCCTATCAGTGCCGCCACTATTACCCGTATGAACCGGATAGAAAGAAGAATGTTACGTGTCATTTCATCACATTCGCCTCCGGTGAGCACAGCCCATACCTTGGAAACAGGGATATACGTGTCTCCGGTTGCCATATCTATGATTAGCAATAGCAGGGCGATTATGCCTAGCGAGATAAATAAAAGTGCAGTATGTTTGCGGGGGTGTTTCATTCCAGACGCCTGTAATAATAAAGTGAATCGGAAACAAGCTCCGGATGAAAAATATGAATCAAGTCGCGTAACACAACGTCGGGACGGACAACTGCCGATTCCCAATAATCGTTTCCGCCTGTCGGCGTCAACCGTAAGTTGTTGTTATAAACAGTCTTTTCGTTCACGGCTTTTGCGTCTGCGAATTTAGGGTTGACAGCTTTCAGCTCCTCAAGTGTAGTTGCCGAACCGACATTAATCCAGTAATCGGCTTTTTGTATCAGGCCATAGGCTGTTTCCAGTCCGATTGGGGTTGAACTGTTGGAACTGTTTTCTTTATAAATGTACTCTGCGCCTGCATCGGCAATCAGTCGTGCCATATAACTTTGGGTGGAAGGCATTACCCAACTGTCGTTCCACGGAGTGTTGAACATAACGGTAGGACGCTGGCTGACGGAATCCGTGAGGGCTTTCAGTGCGTAATAACGTTGGGGAATTTCCCGGAATATTTCTATTCCCTTTTCCCGTTTGTCTGTCAGTTCGGAAAGGACAATCATCCATTCGGCTTTGCCGAGCGGTGATTCTTCCAGATATTCCCCCATATATAGATAAGGTATGGAAAGTTCTTTCAGTTTGTCCGTTACAGCGGTTTGGGCGTCACCTATGCCATAGAGCAAGACTACGTCGGGCTTTAATCCAATCAGCAGTTCGTAGTTCATTTCAGGACCCATATCCTTGATTGAATCTTTGTGGGCAAGGATGTAGGGATTGGCGATATAATCAATGCCCGAAACTCCGACAATCCGGTTGACTTCTCCCAGTTCATCGAGCATGGCAACATAGGAAGAAGACATGCATACAATCTGTTTGGCTCCGGCAGGGATGACGGGACCGTTGAATCCGGCAGGCGCTTGCTCGCCGTTGCGTGTAACAAAATAAGACATTGTTACGTCGTTGGCGCCTTGCCACGGGTTGGTAATCTGTATAAGTGTACTGGCAGCGTTCTCAGCACCCAGGATTTTAAATCCCGAAGCGTATTCAGGGGTATATACATCTTGGTTGAATGCTTCCAGAGATGTCTTATTACGGGTGATACAGCTTGCCAAAAAGAGCAGGCAAAGTAACGTGATAGTCGGAGCAGGAGATTTCACTTTTATAAGATGTTTAATTAGAAAAAAATAATAGTGGGTCCTTTCGAACGGCAAAGATAGGACTTAATTATTAGTTTGTTTTTATTTTAGTTGGATTTTTCTTTCGATTTGTTCCTATTTGTGTATCTTTGTCCCCAGAAATTTTGGTGTCACTTTTCCGATGCTACGGAAAGAGTGGTGAAAAGGGAATCAGGTGAAAATCCTGAACAGTCCCGCTGCTGTAAGCTCCGCCAAAAGTTTTCCTACAATACTCAAATCCACTGTTCCGCTTTGGAGGAATGGGAAGGGCGTTAGGAAAATGGAGTAAGTCAGAAGACCTGCCAAAATTGAATTCTTGAAACTTTCCGGGATTAGAGTTTGAAGAGTGCAGTTTTTTATTCAAAATACATCTTTGATTGGTGATGTGAAGTTTCAGGAAGGAGGAATATGCCTTTTTGAGTGTTCCATTATGCGGGGAGAAGCACGTGTATATGTTTGAGTGTATGGAAAATTGCATTCTCACTGTAACCCTATGAAAGTTTATTATTTTAATTAATAAACAGGAGGATTATGTTCGGGCAGATTTATTTTAGGGTATTGGGGATAGGATGCTTTTTGAGTATGGCTTTATTGTTGTCAGCACAAAGCAAACTGGACAGTTTGCATCATCTTAATGAAGTAGTGGTTACTGCCAGAATTAATAAGGAGGTAATTCCGGTGCAATCTTTATCAGGGGATAAGTTGGAGAAACTGGCTGCACATTCGGTAGCGGACGCTATACGTTATTTTTCCGGAGTACAAATAAAAGATTATGGTGGAATAGGCGGGCTGAAGACCGTTAATATCCGAAGTATGGGAACGAATCATGTGGGAGTGTTTTATGACGGTATTGAACTGGGTAATGCGCAGAATGGAGTGATTGATTTGGGACGTTTCTCTTTGGATAATATGGAAGCTGTCACTTTATATAATGGTCAGAAAAGTGCCATTTTCCAACCGGCGAAAGATTTTGGTTCTGCAGGTTCTATTTATCTCCAGTCGAGAACACCCGTTTTTCGGGAGGATAGGGCTTATCATGTGAAAGCGACTTTTAAGACGGGTTCTTTCGGAGTTGTCAATCCTTCTTTGCTTTGGGAACAGAAACTGAGTGAGAATGTGAGTGCGTCACTTAGTACTGAATATATGTATACAACCGGAAAGTATAAATTTACTTATGCGGTGGATGGAGGATATGATACTACGGCAGTACGCCGTAATGGGGATGTCAATGCATTACGTGCTGAGGGCGGCTTATATGGCAAGATAAAAAGTGGTTACTGGCGTACGAAAGCTTATTTTTATAATTCAGAACGTGGATATCCCGGTGCTGTTGTGCGGAATCGTTTCTCACATGAGGATCGCCAATGGGATACAAATTTCTTTTTCCAATCTTCTTTCAAAAAAGATTTCGGTGATGTGTACAGTCTGTTGTTGAATGCCAAATACGCGTATGATTATCTGCATTATCTGGCAGATCCCCAAAAGGAGGAGGCTACCATGTATGTAAATAATACATATCGCCAACAGGAAGTTTACTTGTCAATGGCTAACAGGGTTACTCTTTTTCCTTTTTGGGATATAAATATTTCAGCGGACTACCAATGGAATAAACTGAACGCTAATTTGACTGATTTTCCTTATCCCCGGAGAAATACGGCGTTGGTAGCGGCAGCTACCTCTTTACATTTTGAGCGTTTTAAGTTGCAGGCCAGTGTCTTGGGAACTTTTGTAAATGAGAACGTAGCTTCAGATACTACTTCGGCCGGGAATAAAATGGAATTTACTCCTACCGTTATCACTTCCTATAAACCTTTCAAGAATATTGATTTAAGTCTGCGTGCTTTTTACAAACGGATATTTCGTATGCCGACTTTGAACGATTTGTATTATACATTTATAGGGAATATAAAGCTGAAACCTGAGTATACTAATCAGTATAACGTAGGATTCACTTATCAGAAATTATCTTCCGGAACCTGGCTGCAAGCACTGAATGTGCAATTGGATGCGTATTATAATGAGGTGGAAAATAAAATAATAGCTACTCCCACCAATAATTTCTTTCGTTGGACAATGATTAATATGGGACTTGTTAAAATAAAAGGAGTGGATGTCGTTTTGCAAGGACTTTGGAAGTTTGGTAACGATTGGGTATTTGACAGCCGGTTATCATATACGTATCAGAAGGCACAGGATTTTACTGATAAGTCGGATAAAGATACGTATGGGGGGCAAATATCGTATATTCCCTGGCATAGTGGCTCGGCTATATTAAATGCCGGATATAAATCATGGGAATTGAATTATAGCTTTATATATACGGGAGAGCGCTATGACGTTTCGGCTAATACTCCGGAGAATTATCGTCTTCCTTGGTATACAAGTGATTTTTCTTTGGCAAAGAAATTCAGTTGGAGAAAGTATGATTTCAAGTTGACCTTGGAAGTAAACAATATTTTTAATCAACAATATGAGGTGGTGAGGTCTTATCCGATGCCCGGAACTAACTTTAAATTCATTTTAAACTTAACGATATGATTGTGAATAATATTCTTTCGCGTGTCTTGCTTGGTATATTAACAGGCTGTTGTTTACTGGCTTGTCGGGGCGAGCTTCCGGTTCTACCTTCTGACGAGATAGATGTTGGCAAGGATCCTTTAGGGGGCGTCAGTATTAAAGGAATGTATCTTCTCAATGAAGGAAATATGGGAAGTAATAAGTGTACGCTTGATTTTTATGACAGCACTACCGGTAAGTATCATCGTAATATTTATGCCGAGCGGAATCCGTCCGTAGTGAAAGAACTGGGGGATGTTGGAAATGATTTGCAGATTTATGGAGATAAGCTGTATGCCGTAATCAATTGCTCGAATTTTATAGAGGTGATGGATGTGGAAACGGCACAACATCTGGGGCAAATAAATGTGACAAATTGCCGGTATATCACTTTTAATGATGGAAAGGCTTATGTAAGTTCTTATGCAGGCCCTGTCGGAATAGATCCCAATGCGCGTCCGGGAAAAGTGGTTGAAGTGGATACGACAAGTTTGGCTGTAACCCGTGAAGTGGTAGTCGGCTATCAACCGGAAGAAATGGTAATAAAAGATGGAAAACTTTATGTTGCCAATTCCGGCGGTTATCGTTTCCCGGATTATGACCGGACGGTATCGGTGATTGACTTGAAGACTTTTCAAGTTATTAAAACAATTGATGTAGCTATAAATCTTCACCGTATGAAACTGGATAGATACGGCCGTATATATGTGAGTTCGAGAGGAGATTATTATGGAACGGGATCGGATGTTTTTATTATAGATACTCAGACAGATCGTGTGACAGGAAATTTGGGAATTGCTGCCAGTGAAATGTGTTTGAGTGGAGATTCGATTTACATGACAAGTGTAGAATGGAGTTATGTGACGGAAAGTAATACTATTACTTACGCCCTCTATGACGTGAAACAAAATAAAATAGTATCCCGCAATTTTATTACTGATGGAACTGAAACAGAAATAACAATTCCGTATGGGATAGCTGTAAATCCCGAGACCAAAGAAATATTTGTAACGGATGCAAAAAGTTATGTTGTACCCGGTTATCTCTACTGTTTCAGTCCTGAAGGAAAGAAAAGATGGAAAGTCAGGGCGGGGGATATACCGGCTCATTTTGCTTTTACAACGAAAACATTTCAATAACTAATAATGAATAAAAATGGACAGGAAAATTTTAAGACTAGCATTAGTCATTGCAGTTTCTTTGTTTGTAGGAACTGTATTCACAGGATGTAATGATGGAGAAGATGCTTCGGAGCCTTACCTACTGAAAAAGGAAGACATCCGTGTGTCGCAACCGGAGGGTGGCTTTGCGGTTGTTGTTGATCAACTGTTGAAGGTACGGGTTGAAAGTGAGTCGGATGAAGGGATCTCTTATTTATGGTTGCTGGACGGCAGTGAAATTGCCCGGACAAAAGATTTGGAGTATATGTTTGAGGAGGTAGGAGAATACGAACTGATTTTACGTGCGTCACAAGGTGAGAATCATTATGATTATCTTTTTGCGGTCACAGTAACTTTTGATAATATCGAACCGGCTCCTGAAGGAGCAACGGCTTATATCACTAAAGTTCTTGATTTTGTTCCGGCCGTGGGACAATTTACTAATGCGTTGCCGGCATATGACGAAGGAGACACACAAGAGGTTATGAACGAAAAAGTATTGGCAGCTATCGGGAACAATAAAAAGGGGATGATTTCTTTAGGAGGATTCGGAGGATATGTCGTAGTAGGTTTTGATCATACAATAACTAATGTTACCGGAAAACGCGATTTCCGGGTACTTGGCAATGCTTTTTATTCTGCGGCCAATCCGGACTCTGATGCACCGGAGGGAGGAAGTTGTGAGCCGGGAGTGATCATGGTAGCTTATGATAAAAATCAGAATGGTATGCCGGATGAGGACGAATGGTATGAGATTGCCGGTAGTGCTCATGAAGACGCTGCACTGGAATTATGGTATGACAAGGCTGTAGCTGCGGGAAATGATGTGGAGACTTATCGAAACTATGAAATCACTTATTATCGTCCGGAAAAAGAACCGGAAACTTCGGAAGAAAGAGAGAAATATATCCGGTGGGAAGATAACCGAGGAAATTCGGGATATAAAGTGAAAAATACATTTCATAATCAGTGTTATTTTCCGGAATGGATAAAAGAAGATAAGATAACATTTAAAGGGACTTGTTTACCTCAAAATGCTGTTGATGAAAGTGGACAAGGTAATTATTTTGTTTTGTATAAATTCCGTTATGGTTATGCTGATAATGAGGTGAACACTAAAGATGAGTCTGCTATTGATATAGATTGGGCAGTAAATTCAAAAGGTCAGAAGGTACATTTGCCGGGAATTGATTTCATAAAGATATATACCGGTGTCAATCAGGAAAATGGTTGGTTAGGTGAATGTTCCACTGAGATATCAGGGGTTGAGGATTTGCATGTTTTAGGAGTTGATATCGATACCCGCAAATAAGTTAAGAAATAATTGATAATAAGAATTTGAAATGAAAAGGTATTTTGTATTGGCAGTTGTTGCCTTGGGACTGGTTTTTACAGCATGTGATGAGGAGGAAAATTTGAACTCATCTGTATGGATCGGGAGTGAATCGGAAAGTAATGTGATTGCGCAGTTAGATACATTGTATCTGGATGCCCGGATTGAAAATCTGTCTGGGGCGATGAGATATTTGTGGACAGTAGACGGAAAGGAAGTTTCAACCGCTTCAACATATAAGTTTTCACAGCCTAAGACTGGAGAGTATGTTATAGGACTGGCGGTATCGGATGATAAGGGAGAAAACCTTCAAACGACTATGACAGCCAAGGTGGAAGGGCGGTTTGGCAAAGGTGCCTTTATTTTGAATGAAGGAAATATGGGGAATGAAACCGGAACTTTAACTTTTGTGGATTCAAAAGGCATAGCGGTAGATAGTGCATATTATCGGGTAAATCAAACTTTGCTTGGTAATGTCTGTCAAGACCTGTTTATCAGTGATAATAAGATGTATATACTTTCTCAAAATGGAGCCAAAAATGGTGGTGAAGGGCTGCTGACTATTGCGAATGCTACTAGTTTGGAGAAAGAAAAGGTTTATGATAATACTACTTTGTCCTGGCCGTCCAATTTGGCTGTAGTCGGAGAGAATCTTTATATTCGTGATAATAATGGAGTTTATATGCTGGATACTTCCACCGAAGTTCTGACTTTTGTTGAGGGGACGAAGGGCGCTTTGAAAAATCGTATGGCTGTGGTTGGAGACAAAGCTTTTGTGATGGGCAATAAGCAACTTTTTGTTATTCAAAACGGGGCTGTTATACATACTGTTTCTTTTGAAAGCGCTTTATCCGGTGTTGCTAAAACATATGATGGGAATTTGTGGGTTTCATGTACAAAGCCTGCGAGTATTATAAAAGTCAGTCCGGTTGATTATAAGACTATTGATTCTCATACTTTGAATGTCAGTATTGGTGCCGGGTGGGGAGTTGCCCCTGCTTTTTCTGCTAAAGATGATATTATCTATTTCAGTAATGCCGGCTTTAAGCTATATCGGCATATTTTTTCTCAGAATGAGACGGAAGAAGTTGCTGATATAAAAGAGTATGTGGAGGATGCAGGGATCTATTATAATAGTTTGGGAGTTGATCCGGTGAGCGGGGAGGTTTATTTTGCCACTCTGAAAGGATATGCAGATTATAAAACCAATGATATTGCTATTTTTGATTTCAATAAAACACCGGCTTTACAGTTTGATATAAAAAATAAGAATAGTTTTCCGGCAGGAGTTTTCTTTACGGAGAATTTTAAGTGATTATGAGTTTCTAATTGATAGTTTTTGTTGATAGGGAGACTTCTTCCTCTATAAAAAGGATATTCTTCTCAAAGAGTATATTTTTATATGTGGAGGAAGTCTTTTTGTTAGTTTATATTGTGACCTTGTGTGATTGGAATGTAATTTGTTTTAATAAAATGAATAAAATAGTAAGCTTTCTAAAGAAACTCCTTAATTTTACATTGTTTACTAAGACTCAAACTAAAATATAGACTTATACTGCTATTGACATGAAAATTTGCAGACTGGGCGGATTACTTTTACTGTTATTTTGTATGCATACAATAGTGTATGCGCAACAGGTGAGGACTGTCAGGGGAAGGGTACAAATGCTGGAAACCGGAAGTGAAAGGAAACAATCTTTGCCTTCTGCCAGTATTGTCGTCTTGGAAAAGATGGACTCTGCTTTTGTAAAAGGTACGGCAAGTGACAAAAACGGTCGATTTACTCTAACTTATCAGCCACAGAAAAAGAAAGAATATCTGTTGAAGGTTTCATTTATGGGAATGCAGTCTTTCTACCGTGCATTGGGAGATTCCGTATCTATAAATGCGGGCACTATCGTACTGAAGGATGATGACCTTCAGATTGATGAGGTGGTAGTGACCGGAAAATTGAGGGAAGTGGTTATGGAAGGAGATACGACTGTTATCAATGCTTCTGCCTACAAAACTCCCGAAGGAGCTTATCTGGAAGACTTGGTGAAACGTATTCCCGGACTGGTGTATAACAAAAAAGACCATTCATTGACTTACAACGGTCAGCCTATCAGCGAAATTAATGTAAATGGGGAGTCTTTCTTTTCAGGAGATAAAAAGACCGCGCTTGAGAATCTGCCGGCAAACTTGATTAGCAAGTTAAAGGTGTACGACAAGAAATCAAAAGAGGAAGAATTTACGGGAATCAGTTCGGGAGAAAAGAAATATGTGCTTGACTTGCAAACCAAGGATGAACTGAATAAGACTTGGCTGACAAATGCGACGGTAGGGTATGGCAATAATAAGAAGAAGGATCTGGAGGCACAAGTGAATTATTTCCGTAAGAATGGGGAAAACCTGTCTTTTATAGCCCGTTCTACTAATAGATATCAGAACAGTACATACAAAGATAATATCAATAATTCGCTGGGATTGAATATGGCACATAAATTTGGCGGAAAGTTTTCTTTGAATGGCCATGTGAATTATAATCTTAACAGGAACGGGAATATATCTTCTATGTATCAGGAGCAGTATTTGACTGGTGGCAACCAATATTCGGCCTCTGCCAACGAAGGAAACTCTAAAGGGCGGTCGGTCAATTCCAGCTTGATGGGAGAGTGGAAAGTAGATAAAAGCACGCGTGTCAACTTCAGTGGAAATTTCGGGTATACTCCTAATCAAAATGAAAGTAACAGTCAGAGTGCTTCTTTTGACGCTCCTCCCGGCGTAAACCATGAGAACTTGTTCAGTGATTTTGAGTCTGTTCCCCGGGATATAAAGGTGAACCGTAGTGAGAATCGGTCACGGTCGGAAAATGAATCCCACCGCTACCATTGGGCAATGGGAGTGATGAGACGCCTGAACGAAAAAGGAACAACTCTGGGACTGAATATTCAGAATTCCGATTCGTGGGGAAATAATGAAAGTTTCTCTCTTTCCGAGACTACCTATTTTCGCTTGAAGGATAAGAATGGGAATGACTCGGTACTTTATCGTAACCAGTATTTGAAGTCACCCCAGCGCAATAATTCCTGGCGGGTGGGACTTTCGTTTACTCAACCTGTCGGAAAGAAGGTACGTCTGCGGGTGGCATATAACTGGAGTACCCGGTATGAACGGAGTAACCGCGATACTTATGAATTGTCTTCCTTGGCGAGTTCGGATATTTACGGTGAGTTACCTTCCGGTTACGAGGCGGGGTATGTAGATAGTTTGAGCAACCGTAGCCACAGCCGCAGTAATGGGCACGACCTGAATGTAGGAGTCAACTATTCGGATGACACATGGATGTTTAACGCATCACTGGGGGTTACGCCGCAAAGGCGTACCATTGACCGGAAAGTAGGGAAACTTTATGCGGATACTGCCATGAATATGATTGATTTCCAACCTATGATATGGATGAGCTGGCGGAAGAAAGAGATGCGTGTCAGCCTGAATTATAACGGTAATACCCGGCAGCCTTCTTTGTCGGATTTGATGCCGTTGACGGATAATAGCAATCCGCTGTATATCACCCGTGGAAATCCTGACTTGAAGCAGATGTTTAGTCATAATATACGTCTGAATTTTCAGAACTCACCTAAAGGTATATCTGCAAACCTAGGCGGACAGGTGGAGCAAAACAGTGTTACACAAGTCATGATATATGACGTGCAGACCGGTGGACGCGAAACGTATCCGGTCAATATAAACGGTAATTGGAATTTGTCCGGAGGGGCTAGCTGGTGGAAACGTTTTGGACATTTCTCTTTAAGATTGGATATGTCCGGTAATCATAGTAACCGTGTAGGTATGATTAATGAAGATAAAAGCTTACAGCCGGAAAAGAGTACAACCCGTGATACCGGATTGAATTGTGAGGCACAGGCGTCTTATCAACCTTCTTGGGGAGGCATTGACTTATCTACTTCCTGGAATTACCAATACTCGCTTAATTCTTTGAACGATAATGATACCTATACGCGTTATTATAATTTCGGTCTGAATGGTTATGTTGATTTTCCTTTCGGGTTGCAGTTGCGCACAGATGCTACGTATAATCTTCGTAGCGGAACGAATATTCAGAAAGGGGAAGATGATGAAATATTGTGGAATGCCGGTGCTACATGGCGTTTCCTGAAGAAGAAGGAAGCGGAATTGTCGGCTTATTGGGCGGATATTCTGGGAAAGAAAAAAAGTTATGGGCGTATGGCTACTTCTGATGGCTTTTATGAGTATCGTACGCAGGAAATAAAGGGATATTTCATCGTCACTTTTAAATATAACTTTCGTTTGATGATGTGAGTTTTAGAAAAAAGTCGTATGTTTGCTACACAACCATAAAATTAAGTTTACTATGAACGGTAATTATGTCATTAATATCGGTCGCCAACTAGGTAGCGGCGGAAAAGAAATAGGAGAGAAACTGGCTGCTCGTCTGGGCATTGACTTTTACGATAAAGAACTGATTAATCTGGCATCTGAGGAGAGCGGATTATGCAAAGAGTTTTTTGAGAAGGCGGACGAGAAAGCTTCGCAGGGAATTATCGGCGGATTATTTGGTATGCGTTTCCCCTTTATCAGTGAGGGAGCCATGCCTTGTAACAATTGTTTGAGTAATGATGCACTGTTCAAGGTACAGAGTGACGTTATCCGTCGTTTGGCGGCAGAAAAATCCTGTGTGTTTGTAGGACGCTGTGCTGACTATATTTTAAGGGAACATCCCCGTTGTGCCAATGTTTTTATCTCGGCTTCCAAAGAAGACCGTATCATACGTCTTTGCCGGATTCATAATGTGAATGAAGAAGTGGCGGAAGAGATGATAGAGAAAGCCGATAAAAGACGTTCGGAATATTATAATTATTATAGTTATAAGACATGGGGAGCGGCAGCTACTTATCATCTGTGTATTGATTCGTCTTCTTTAGGGATTGAAGAAACAGTACGGTTTGTAGAAGAATTTGTGGCTAAGAAGTTACAATTAAGGTTTTGATTCGGAGAAACTGACTGGGTAGTAAATAAAATAAAGCCGGCTATTCCTTTTATGGAGTTGGCCGGCTTTATCATTTATATAAACTAAGCTTGATTTACATCATTGCCAGTAATATCATTTGTCCCGTTAGAATGCGGAGGAACATAGATAATGGATAAACAGTAGAGTAACCTACTGCCGGAGCATCTCCGGATGTTGTCTGATTGGCGTACGCCAATGCGGGAGGGTCGGTATTACTACCGGCAATCAATCCCATGAGGGTAAAGTAGTTTACTTTATAATATAGTCTGGCGATAGCACCGATAATGAGTAACGGAATGACGGTAATTAAGAAACCACAACCTACATAAAGTAATCCATCACCCTCGACAACCGTTTGTACGAAGTTGGCGCCGGCATCTATACCCACACTGGCAAGGAACAGCACAATACCGATTTCACGAAGCATCAGGTTGGCGCTCATGGTGGTATAAGTCACCAGGTGGAGTTTATGACCGAAGCGTCCGATAAGGATTGCAACTACCAGCGGACCACCTGCCAGACCAAGTTTCAATGGTGTCGGCATACCGGGGAATGCGATAGGAAGACTACCCAAAAGGATACCCAGGAAAATACCTACGAAAATAGTTACGATATTCGGAGTATCCAAGCGCTTCAATTGATTACCTAAGACACCTGCTACACGCTCTACTGCATCCTGCTGGCCTACTACCATAACACGGTCGCCTACTTGCAGTATCAGGTTGGGATCAGCGAACAAGTCCATACCGGAACGATTGACACGGGTTACATTGACATCGTACATACTACGGAAGTGCATAGAACCCAGCGTCTTTCCGTTGATTTCCGGTTTGGTGACCAGGATACGGCGGGATACCATTGGGAGATCTTGTTTCTCCCAGTCTATATCTACTTCCTTACCGATGAATACGGTAATGGCGGGTGCATCTTCTTCAGAGCAGACGATAAATAGCTGGTCGCCTACATTGAAAATAGTCTCATGGTTCGGAATGCTTACGTGTCCTTCGTGACGAATGCGGGAGCAAACGAACTGACGTCCTAGAAATTCTTTAATCTCAATCAGTGTCTTTCCACTGATAGACTCGTTGCGTACCTCAAGGCTCAACATATGCGGCTTATGATGTGCATCTCCGCTCTGCATTTTCAGGCTTTCTTCTTCTTTTGCCATATTGACACGGAAGATGTAGCGGATAGCGATGATAGAACCGATAATACCTACTACGCCGAGCGGATAAGCACAGGCATAACCCAATGCGATCTGCGGGCCGTTGTAGCTCAACTGGTTCAGTGCTTCGTTGGCAGCACCAAGTCCCGGAGTGTTCGTTACAGCTCCGTAGAGAATACCTACCATCATCGGCAATTCAACACGACCGTTCCAAAGGTAATAGAGCCCCAATGCAACAGCAATATTTAACACTACGATGCCTACAGCCAACAGGTTCAATGTCATTCCCCCCTTTTTGAAAGAAGAGAAGAAAGACGGCCCCACCTGAAGACCGATACAGAATACGAACAAAATCAATCCGAACTCACGGATGAAATGTAGGATGTGTGTATCGGCCGTGAAGCCGAAATGTCCCATTAGGATGCCGGCAAACAAAACGAACGTGACACCTAAAG
>ENA-ORNP01002686-ORNP01002686.1-human-gut-metagenome-genome-assembly--contig:-NODE-2686-length-14161-cov-2.503474_pt1 | contig 14161 bp, 10 predicted proteins | sample MGYA00242119_ERZ509030 | MGnify/ENA primary metagenome ERZ509030 (study PRJEB26280, sample SAMEA2338708) | human gut metagenome | biome: human gut; feature: human-associated habitat; material: faeces... | reverse complement strand
TTTCAATCCCTTTTTCAATTCCTTGTCAATGATACCGCCATGTTCTTTTGACAGTCGTCGATATTCAATGTTACCATGATGTTCTGCCCGAATCGTCGGCCCGATCCCATTAACATCCACCTCTGTCTGACCTTGACAATGAGTACCCATAAACTTGGCTTTGGAATAGACCTTTTGTGCAGGATCATCACTATCTTCCGGTTCCTTCAGTCCGGCAAACATCCCTCCCACCGTCTGGGGGGGCATTAATCCCTTATTCTTAATATGATATGCATGACTGGGTGACGGATAAGGCACGTATTCATCGGGGATAACATCACGCATCAAAGCCTCACGGGCCGCAGGTGTTAACGCAGATTTACGTATACCGATAAAAATCACCCTCTCACGGGATTGGGGAACACCGTAATCTGCGGCGTGCAGAACACGAGGTTCCAGCACGATATACCCGTCTCCATCTGCCCGGGAAAAATCCTGTTGAATAATCTCCTTCACATTGGAAAGATTTACCAATCCTTTCACGTTCTCCGCGATAAACAGCTTGGGTTTCGTGATTTCAATAACCTCTTTCATCCACATATATAACTTACCACGGGTTTCTTCCGAGGCAATCTCCCCATCAATAATTTTTCCCTTATGATCTTTATGAGAATTGAAACCGTTACGTTTCCCCGCCACACTGAAATCCTGACACGGGAAACCTCCTGTAACCACGTCTACTTTTTCCGGGAAAATCAGTTCCCCTGCCTTGTGCCGTTTCACGAGATCCACGATACTTTCCTCCCGGTAAACATCCGGCGTGTAACCGTACTTGGCGAAATAATGGGTCCAAGCCGTCCGGGCCTCTTTCAAAATATCATTGGCGAAAACAAGTTGGAAACGAGTAGAATGTAATTTTACCAATTCACCTCGCTCCTGCTTTTCAATAAAATCAGGATTACTTTTCTCGTTAATACATCCCTTATGGATAGAGAATCCTCCTTCCAATCCTAAATCCATTCCACCACAACCTGAAAATAAAGATAATACCCGAATCGTTTTAGATACCATTTACTTGTACGTTTTTACACCTACAAAAATAACAATATTTATCGGGTTATTGACACTGCTCGGAAAATTTATCCGCCATTTATTCCTTCCTCGGTTAATCTACCATTTAACCAATTCCCCCAAGTTTTACATCCCCGGGTTCACAACGTTAATTCCGTTACAATCCCACCACTTTCATTCCCGTGAATGCCTCGCTCGCAGCATGATCAAAGAAATTGATTAACTCTGCGAAACTTATCCACGTGTAAACAACAATACTCGTGATGACGACCAGTAGTAGAACTACGATTACCATTTGATTCCATTTAGTTTTCATCTCTTTTCATTTTAAAAGTTACTAACTCAAATCAAACTCTCGCTCCTATCATTGCTCTCTGTAAATATATAACATTATTTTATATTTACCAAACATTTTCTTAATAAAATCACAAATTTAACACCATGTAAAATATATTCCGAAACGCCACTCACAAGTCCAGTTCCCGACGACAATGAATCAGCCGATCACGCAAATATTTGATACTTTTGTTCTTTTGAACCTTCACTGTGTTCACACTAATGCCCAATTTATCGGCAATTTCCTTCCCGGAGAAACCACTGATACTTAATTTCATGATCTGCCGTCTCACTCGCGGTAAATCACCAATATGAAGATGTAGCAAGCGTACGATCTCTTCCTGCACGGTGTCCAGCATGAAATCCTTCGAGAAATCCTCGTTTTCTTTCTCTTGGTCTATTTTATCAAGAATCATCGCTCTTTTTCTCTTGTTACGGATATATAGTAAAGAATTATTATACAAAGATTTATACAAGTACCCCATCAATTCCCGGCCGGAAGCGAACCGAATATCCGAGTGCCAGAGATTCACCAGCAAGTCCTGCACGATGTCCTTGGAGCAATCCATATCCTTCACGATCGACTCCACGTACACGCACATCGCCGCATAGCAAGACGTGTAGAGTTGCTCCCAGCATCTTTCATTCTTTGCGTTAATGCCCGACAAAATAGATTCAAGGTTTACCATATCTATTTCTATTAGACGTCAAATATCATTTACATCGAGATAAAACATCAATTGAAGACACAAGAACAGCCAAGGGGCGAAGATTCAATAATCACCGATTATCTACCCCTCGTCAGAAGAATTTAATTCACATTTTCCTTTGTCCCGTTCTTCGTTTGTTACAATTTGTTTATCTAATAAATCCTATCACTTAGTGCCACGTATTCAGAATAAAAATACCTAAAAATGAGATAGGTATTACTTAAAAACACAAAATATAAACGATTTTAATAAATTTATTTAACCATCCGGCTGTATAGCCGGATGGTTAAACGGCCTTCTATCGGCACGACACTCCATATCATTTTAAATCGCATGTTTAGCCGGGCCATCATACCGTATATCAACAATCTTACCGTAATTCTTGGTTGACGTCCACTTCGGAGTGATACCCGTGCCAAAGTGGGAGTTATTCACGTTGAACATGTATATTTCCCCGGTTTCAAGCGCCACAGTTAAATCCATTCCCATCGAGCTACCTCCATTTCCCGCATCTGTCGACGAGATCCGGGCTATTTTCCGACCTCCGAAGTCAAACAACTTGATCGGGTCTGTTCCTCCCGTTCCCCGGAATATGTATCCCCACAATTCACTATGGGAAGCACCGGAACTAAAGAACAGAAATTCATATTGCCCGGCGGGTGAAACAAAGAATTGCCCATCCTCTCGAATCGCATACTGGAAAGCCGCGGGAAATGCTCTCTCGATTTTGGGGATAGCCTTGTTAATCCATAGTTCAAAATCGTAAGCAAATTGGAAGGTATAGATGCAATATTGCCCGACGGTCTCACTCCCCGCCCGGTTGTCTTTATAAAGCATAAACACATCAGATGTCCGATCTGGAATTCCCCATTCCGATATGACTTGTCCCACGTAAGAGCCACAATACAGGACATCAATGTCTTTCAGGTTATTCAAGGCGAGAGTAATACCGGGAACAGACTCCGTGAATATCTCGGATATTGCGTTCGCATCTCCCCACACGCCTTCGTACTCCAAGTCGTTATGATCTTGGATGAAGAGCAAGCGATGATGTAGCACGTCGAGAGCGAAAGTTCCCGTGGTATTTCCGGAGTAAGGCATCCGTATCAAACGATCGATTTTCATTCCTCCCTCTATCGTGGCAGGGACATCGAGGTATTTACCCGTGAACCATACATCCAGATTTTCGACTGCTTTCATGTATAGTCCCCCGTCCTCCGAGAGTAGGATATGACTCTTTTGGTTCGCCACGGCATCTTTGAAGATCACGTTGGGTAACACGCCATTAATGAAATCATCCTTCAAGTCCAGAGCCCGACGATAATCCTGATTCCCCATGTAGATCGGACCAATACCCCCGTTTTGAAGAAGGAGTAACATACCGGGGGCTGACGAACTTCCGCCCCCCAGCCAATGATTCATAATCTTGACCGGATGACCGCCCAGTTCCTGTCCTCCGTTCTGTGTCGGATAATAATCCACCATCTCGCGGAAACGGTACACGTAATTAGTACCCTCCCAGTTACTTGCATCTTCAAGTATAGAGAAACAAGCTTTCCCATCCACCTCGGAAAGTACCATCCATGCCTCGGAGGTGGATTCACTGTTCGTGGGCCACATCGCTAACTCCTCGTGAATGATCTGATAGCCTGTCAACGTGTCGGTGATAAACAAGGAAACTCTTATAAAACCACCCATATCCGTTTCCCAAACCAGTTGTTTCCCAAACCCGATGGTCTTCACCTCATCAGTAGTCCCATTCTCGGCAATCCACTCAAATTTCAGAGCGAGAGCCGTGGAATCACCCGTGTACTCAAGAATAGGTTCGACTATCACCACGTCACCAACCGTTAAATCCCAGAAACTCCCAAGTTCCTCCTCATTCGTGATATAACCGAGAACTTTCACCTCAGGAATCCCCGCATAGTCATAATTTCCCTTATCGTCAAAACAACCGAAAAGGAAAAACATCACCATAGCACACCATATATATTTATGTATCTTCATGACATTTGTTTTATTTATCCAACAATAGGAACACTCATTTCCACGTCACCATCCATGACCGGATTCCCGCCATTCTTCAATTCCAGCAAGTGGTATTTTAATTTCAAGGCGTAATACCTTAATTCGGTAGGCCCGAAGTTCGTCATATCGCTAATGCCGGTAGCCTCGATGAACTCGGCATACTTTGCATCACTATAATCACCAAGGTAGTACTGCGTGATATGGGCATCCCACCACGCCGGGGCAATCGCCTTAGAGGTAAAAATCACCCGCTGGCTACGGGCATTCTTGGTCGGGCCGACTTCGAAATTAGTTGTCGGAGTGACTTTTAGTACTACCCGAAACATCTGGTTATCGAGTTTTGGCGTTTTGATCAATTTCAACACAAGCGTGTCCCGCTCCTTACCCACCGGCCACGTTCTCTCCGATTCGAAATCGAAATCCGTTCCTTTCACGGCGGTAGTCAGGCTCTCATCCACGTCAACGCGGTAGGTCATGGCCTCCGTCACCGGATCCCCGGCAAACAATAGCTCCAACCGAATATCATGCGTGGTCTCGTCCGGGTAGAAGAAAAAAGACTCGGTGATACTATCGGCCGTTATTCCTTTCGCAAAATACAGGTACCTCGTCGAATCGTAAGTCGTGAACTTATCCTCGGAACAAGCCGTGAAAACGCACATGGTCACGAGAATTATAATTATGTATCTCATCTTCATTTACTTTTTTAGGTTTACAAATTCTAAAAGACCACTTCCTCGCTTTTAGGAACAGGCAGCGCATACTGGTCACGGAAATCAATATTCTGTATCCCGTCAAAAACAGGCAGGTTCAAGCGTTTGAACAAGTAGAATGATTGTCCCTCACCGATGAACTCCTTCCGGGCATCGGTCAGCATGGCTTGAATGTACCCGGCTTCGGTGGAGATCATGTTCAGATCATCCAAAGATATATCCCCGCGGGCACTTCTGATTTCCCTGAGCAAGTCCACGGCCTCGCTTATTTGCCCGATAGATGCCAAGTACTCACCCTTGATGTAATACAATTCGCTCTTGCGTAAAATAGGAAGATATGCAACATCATTATTCCCTTTTTTACTCTTGATAGACAAGTAATTTCCGCTCAACATACTGAGCAAACGCTCAAACCGACCGTCTATCTGATGCTGTGCCGGGAATAAATCATAAACATTACGTATATAAAGCGGCCGTTCGGCCGTCATAAACGGGGCATTTATATCTCCCGCACGAGTATTATAAACATTAAAAACCACATCACTCAACAGACGACCATACCCCGGCTCAAGCCAGTCCATGTTCTCAAATCCCCACGGTTCCCACTTACCGCCCATTGCGAATGCCTCCTCGATGGCATCGTACGCTTTCTTTTTCTCTCCCATGTAGGAATACACGCGTGCCAATATTCCCCGTATGGATGCCATATTCATGCGAGAACGTTGGTGACCGAAGAATTCTGCGATTTCACTTTCGGTATTCCAATCCGTCCAAAAACGTTCCATGATATGCCATATCCGGATAACTTCCTCGTCATAATAATCACTATAAACGATGGCCGAATCCCACGGAACCATACACGTATGAGCCTCTAGTAAATCACGCTCCACGTTTTCCAATACTTGTTTTACGGTCAATTTATTATTAATCACGGACTCCGAGCTGGTCACGTAAGGAATCCACGAGCCATTTTCATTCACCGCGGGAGCCGGGGCAAAAAGCCGAAGCAAATCGAAATGAACAAATGCCCGCACGGCAAGAGCCTCTCCCCGTATTTTCAACCGTTCGGGTTCACCAAACTCGAAAATACTGTTGGAGGCTTTATCCACGTGTTCGATAATATTGTTGCAATCGGCAATAACCTTGTACATTCCCGACCAAATCCCGTCGATTATCGGTAGGACATTGGCATTTTCGTACTGGCGATCATTCACCTCTTGGTAAGCGTTATCTAAATTCTGCCGGATGTAGTACTGCCCCAGAACATCTAGGAAACCCCACGTTAATTCTTGGGCATACAGGCTACTACTCCCCAAACTTTTATACAAACCGTTCACCTGCATCCGGAAACCGTTTCCCTTCTCGTAAAGGTCATCACTACTCACTTGGGTTTCCGGGCTTACCTCGAACCAATCATTACAGGAGGTTAAGGTAAAAAACAGGAAAAGTCCCATGATATATCTTATTGTTTTCATGTTCATAGTTTTAATTCGATTAGAATCTAACATTCACGGAAAAATTTACCGAGTTCGCATACGGGTAACTTAAACCTCTTTCAGCCTTCACCGTGGAAAGCCGCCACAGATCGTTCGTTCCGACTTCAATCCGGATATTCTCTATCCCGATCCGTTTCAACATCTCCCGGTCCAGCTCGTAACCAATCGTCATGGAATTCCAACTCAACACGTTATTCCTCTGCATAAAACGGGAAGTCGGATCGGTAGTCTGTGTATTATCCTTAATATCCTTGTACATGACCACATCCCCGAATTTCTTCCAACGCTGGCTCATGGCACGACGATCCACGTTATATTCCTCGATCTTGGCATTTTCCACCTTGTCAATCAACGTCTCGTTATAGAAATCGCCACCGAATTCATACAGGAAACTGGTACTGAACGTGATGTTCTTCCACCGTAAATTCACACCGAAAGAACCGGTACCCCAAGGCATTTCATCCCCGATATTCCGCATCTCTGTCGCGCTCCAGTCGTAACTTACCGTTCCATCCCGGTACACGTAGAGTTCCTGACCGTTCGCAGGGTCTATTCCAAGGGATTTCAACCCGTACTTTGCGGAAAGGGATTGCCCTTCCTCGTATTTCGTCATCACCCGGTTCAGGTTTGGATTGTCCTTGTCCCAGAGACTTTCGATTTCTTGGTTGTAATACTCGTTCACCGCATCATTATAAGCCTTCAAGGCATCGGATATTTTCTTTATCTTGTTCGTGTTGTGCGCCAAGTTGGCAAAGACTGCCACGTACCAATCTGCCGTGCTGAGTAAATCGCTTCGGAATTGAATCTCGAATCCTTTGTTCTCGACTTTTCCCATGTTACTCTTGTATGTCTTGAATCCCGTGGAACTTGGCAAGGTGACATCGGTGATCAGGCCGTTCGTGATTTCATTGTACCATGAAAACTCAAGGTAAAGTAGATTCTTCAATAAACCCAACTCGAAACCGACATCGAATTTATTGGTCTTTTCCCATTTCAGATCCCTATTCCCGCGGGTTGTCATCAAGCTTGCTGCCGGACCGGAAATATACCATTCGTCAATATCAATCTCGTGAGTAGGAACGGCCGCGTATGGGGCGAAATTCACCTTACCCGTTTGCCCGAAGGAACCACGCACTTTCAGGTGATTGATAAAACCGTATTTCTCCATGAAATCGTACTTGTGAATATTCAATCCCAAACCTCCTGAAAAGAAAGGAGCGTAACGTTTGTCGGAACCGAACTCGGAAGAACCGTCAATTCGAAGGGATGCATCCAGAAGGTATATGTCTTGATACGAGTAGTTCAAGCGAGCGAACATACCGAATAGACGAGTTTGCACTTCTTGAAAACTAGGTTTATAAGGCATCGACCGGGCAAATTCGGGTGAAGAAAATTCGGCAGACTGGAACCCTTTATAAGTTCCGGTATTCGTGCGCCTGCGTGTCGTTTTTACTTCCAATCCACCCCCGACATTGATGTTATGATTATTGATCGATTCATTATAGGAAATAGCCAGTTTCCCCTCCCACGAGGTATATTCCGTGTTCGTTAATGTTAAACTCCCCACATTAGTTCGGTCATCACCATATTCCAAGTTATTTTTAACGGATAAAGGATCAATAAAAGCCTCCCGCTTACCCGTTGAATGACTGATACCCAACTCTCCTTTTACCCAGAAAGTAGGCTTGATAAACCAGTTCACGCTCAAGTTTTCGACCAGCACGTTAGTTTGCCCCTTGTCAAAATTACCCAAATCGGCCTCGTATAATGGGTTGTACGGTTCGAAATCCAATACCCGCGACCATTGTAAAATACGCAACATTTTACCGTCGTCATCCTTGTAGCGCTCGTAGGGTAACATCTTGGTATATTGCGAAAATTCCCCGTAAGGTGATTCCTTCTCTTTTGTCACGCCATAACTGATATAATTACTCACCTGTACTTTCGAAGTCGTGTAGTAAATCGAGAATCCGGCATCGATACGATCCCGGTAAGATCCTTTCATGACCCCGTTCTCGTTATTATACCCTAAATCAATCCCGTAACGGAATTCCTCGTTTCCCCCTTCTAGATACAAACTATGTTTATGGTTAAATTCCGTACGCAAGGGTTTCGCCAACCAATAGGTGTTTACTCCTTCCCGTACGTTTTTCAGTTTCCCTTGGTATTCTTCAATTCTCATTTTTTGTATCCAAAAATCCTCTCCTTCCCCATCGTACATGCCGGATGCCACTTCTGCCTCTAGTTTCTGACGGGCATTCATCAGGTTATAATCATTCAAGTTAGGCATTGAGATTGTCCCAACCATGTTGTAAGTCACCCGCACTTCCCCCGATTTGGGGGCTACCGTCGTGATGACCACCACGCCATTGGCTGCCCGAGAACCGTACAACGCTGTCGCCGCCGCATCTTTGAGTATCGTTATACTCTCGATACGGTTCGGGTCCATGTCATACACTTTTTGTATCGTGGTCTCGAAATTATCCATGATAAAAATCGGTAGGTTGGGATTATTCTCCAAGGCAGATTTGGAAAGCGTGTTGCGGTCCAAATCCTTCACCCCGATACTCGATTGTCCCCGGATCTGCATTTCCGGCAAGGCATTCGGGTCGGACCCCCATTGATTATTGGTCTTCACCCGGAACGAAGGATCATACACCTCCAAAGCCTTCATGACATTCGTTTTGGAAACTTTCAACAGTTCATCCCGGGAAACCGTCACCGAATTACCCGTGAAGCTCGTTTTCCGTACATTACCGTAACCGGTTACGACCACTTCTTCCACCTCTTTCGTGTCAAATTTCATGCGTACCACTACTTCCCGCGTAAAGTTCGTGATCGCAACCTCTTGAGTTTCCATTCCCACGAAACTCACCAACAGATAAATCGTATCCATCTTGGGCAAACTGAACACGAACATTCCCTGATCATTCGTGCTTCCCCCGATACTCGTTCCCTTCACGATTACCGTGGCACCGGGTAAAGTCATTCCCTTCTCGTCCAACACCTTTCCCCGAACACTAACAGGCTCTAATGTCTTCTGCCGCTTTTGGATCACGATCATATTCTGAAACAAGCGGAAAGTATATTCCGTTCCCTCTAAACAAGCTTGAAGCACCTGTGACGCCGGAACAGATTTGAAAGAATGTGTCACGGCCGGAATCTTCTGCACCTCCTCGTTATTATAAAGGAAATCAAACTTCGTGTGACGCTTAATGTAATTGATCACGTCTATAAAGGGAGTTTCGTTGAACTCCACGGTCAATCTCGGCTCATCGTTCGACTGCGCCCGACTGACTCCGATTCCAAAGGACTGCAACAGGATCACCAGCATCAACAACGTGCCGACTCTCCCGCGTTTTGCAGATAGATTAGACTTCTTCTTTTTCATATAGATCAGTTTTAATTTTCATAAGGATGAAACCTTGCTTGACATCATATCCCATTACGATCTTCCGCACGGGTTTCACCACAGTTTGTAGATTAGTTAGTAGGTATACTTCTCCCATTTAGAATACCTATGGTTCTATTAATTCATGTTTAAATGTTAATTTCTTACGTGTTCTAATTTTGTTTAATGGTTATCACTCCATCCTGTAAAGAGAATTGTAGATTTGTCGTGGTACTTAATGCCTCCAACAGCTCTTTCAACGGCATATTATTTGCAGGCGCCCCGGTAAAGCGACGTTCTCTGATTCCCGGAACCGCGTACAGTACTTCCACATCGTACCAACGACAAATCTTCCTCATGATCACATCCAGTCTTTCGTTACTAAAACCGAATTTTCCATCCATCCATGACACTACGACATTTATATCTGTTTTTTGAACCATCATCCGGTTATCACTTGTTATCGACACTTGCTCGCCCGGTGACAACCGAACCGTATCATGCCCGGAAGTCGTTTCCACTTTCCCGGATAACAAAGTAACACTCGATGCAAATTCATCATCATAACTCATCACGTTAAAGCTGGTTCCCAGCACCCGCACGTCAAAATTCTTGACCGACACGATAAACGGGTGTTCCTCATCCCTTGTCACCTCAAAATAGGCCTCTCCCTCCACGTACACTTTTCTCTCTTCCCCACGGAACGCCACCGGGTATTTCATGGTTGACTGCGCGTTCAGTATCACCCAGCTACTATCAGAAAAAATAACCTTCTGCCTTTCTCCCTTCGGCACAATCAACGTGTGGTACTCGGACACGTTTTCGAGAGAATCACTCTTCACGTACTTGTAATTCAAAGTTCTCAGGCCCTCAGAATGTAATATACCCCTCATGCCTAACACGATAGCCTCGTTTTTATGAGTCAACGGAATCATCCGGTTATCCCCCAAAATTAACCGTACACTATTCCGATCAATCGTCGTCTCTATCACGATTTCCCGCCCCTCTTCCGGGGAAATCATCGCTGTCCGTTCCGACCACCACACGCCACCGGCCATGACAAAAACAAGTAAAGAGGCCGCCACGTAAATCGTACGGCGGACACTTGCGGTCAACACCCTCCGTTTCTTATGTTTGCGGATTCGTTTCAAGAAACATGAAAAATCGGCAATCTTATCGTATTTCTCGTATTCTTTAAAACGTCCCATGATAAAACGATCATCTTCCAAATCCTGTTTCAGCCGTGCCCACTCCGGGTCCTCCAGCAACTCGTTCAACCGTTCTTCTTCCGGTTGCGTGAGCGTCCCTGCCCAAGATTTCAGAATCAAATCCAATATGATATGTATGCTATCTATACTCATAACTATTTAAAGAATACTTGAAACACAAATTGGTACTACTTTTTCCAAGAAAATTATCTTCCTCTTCTCCTGATGGCCACGAAAATCGCACCTATCAGCAGAACAATCGGGATAAACCATTTGAATAAAATATCCGTCACCTTTACCCCCGTCTTTCCCAAGAACAAACGGTTATCAATCGACTTCGGACGACGCACATCCACGGGAGCCTCCCCGTCTGAAAGCCAAGCAAAAGAACCTAGGATAATGTAAAAATTACCGGATTCAATCTCTTTGCGGGATTTGAAAAGTTCCACGTTACTGATGCAATCCGCATCACCCAGTATCACGATCTTTTGTTCCCGACCTCCCATCGGACGGACCAGAGCTACTGCCGTCGTGTATAACTGTTCTACCTCCCCAACTGCGGGATTAAAGCGAACCGTATCATCTATAAAGTTCGTCGTTTCCAACTCGTTCCACACTCCAAGAGTATCGGTTTGCAACACCGGGGTCACCTTGAACCCCTTATCCTCGGCATATTTCAATCCGGCAACACCCGGCATAACAGCACTCATTTTCCAGCTATCCATTGTCGTAGAAATACGATAATTCCAAAGCTCCAGCTGTCGGCCGGGACATAACCAAATCAGGCTGGAAATTCTCCGTCGGTTTCACCAGTACCCCTTCCATGAACTCCACGCCGAAGAGTTGCGTCAACGGGTTCATGTACTCCCGGCTATTCGGATCACCCACGATAAACAAATTTCCACCCCGGTCAATATACCGCTGTAAACGTTCCATCTCTTCCCCGGTCAAGGATTTTGCCATATCGGCAATCACCAGAATATTAACTAACGTCGGAATATCCTCGTTCAAGTTCACCTCTTGAACCTCAAACCCTTGGTTCAACAAAGCATACCGAAACCGTTTATCACGTGCGAAACAGGCATAATCCCGGTCCCTATAAAGATTCATATCCCGTTCCCCGTGTCCGGTCAGGAACCCGACCGTGGGCAGCTCCATCACCATCCGTTTAAAGGCTGCCGAAATCTCCCCCTCGGAAGGATCACGCATCATGTCATCAAATTGCCTCAGGAACATCTTCTCCCCACTTTCCCTCGTTACCTGACGGACAAAACGATTATCCTCCGGAGTCAAATCAATAACCTGTTTAATCTGATCGGGACTTAAATACCTCGAAAACTTGATTTTGTGGGAGTGAGCAATTTGCCGGGCCCTCTTTTCCAAAGGAAGATCAGCCAAAAATCCCCTTCTCCTCGTGTTTTGAACCGAATCATAGTAATACACGTATTCCATCTTAATTTCCGGCTTGAAACGAATATACTCCCGGAAATTACTCTTATCGTAATTCTGGTAGCGGGGGATGGCTTTCATAAAATCATCATCCAGCAAGTTACTATAAGTTGTAATTGTCAGACCTCCCTCCAACTTTTTCACGATCTCCTGACTATTCGGGGTCAACGTTCGGCTCTTTTCCCTAGTCGTGTCAACATATCCCATCAAATGAGGACGGGAACTCAAGTAACCGACGACAGCCACCACCAAAAACACACCCACGTACTTCATAGCATTCCGCCCCTTGGAACTATGACTTACCCGGGACGATAACTTTATGATCGAGAACCAAAGGAACATACCCGGAACCATGATAAAATAAATCACGTCCTCGCTGGAAATCAATCCTCCCGTGAAACTCTCCGCTCGTCCCCGAAGAGATAACCAAAACGTAACATCCCGCACGAAATCAATATCCTGCCAAATGCCGTTCACGAAATTCAAGAAAGTCAAAAGTACAAAGGTCCCCACCGCCGCGATAATCTGGTAAGAAGAAATCGTCGACATGAACAACCCGATCGAGGCATACGTACATATCAGCAAATAAATGCCCAGAATCCCCGTAAGAATATAGCACACATCGAAATTCTCCACCACGAACAGGCAATAAATCACGTAAACGACAAATATCCCCACTAACAACAAGGCAAAAATCATCATGGAAAGAAATTTTCCCAAAATGATCTGCGTGTTCGTCATGGGCGAAGAATGTAGTAACTTGATCGTTCCACCCGACAGATCCCGACTGACCAATCCCATCGTCAGCAAAGGAATATACAGGAAAAGATAATCTTGCACGCTATAGAACAGTCGATTGAAAAGCGAAGAACTGATAAATATCGGGTCATACCCCATAGCCTGTTCCCGCTCGATCATTTCAATCATCCCGGAGAAAATCATCCCCGATTGAAACGTAAATATAATCAAAACCAGCCAAGCCACAGGCGAATAGAACAACATCTGTAACTCGGTCTTTGCTATTTTATATATCATATTCATAAAACAAACTTTTAAAGATTAACGCCCGCGACGACGTACCCATATAATGATCCCGGCAAGAGCCAGTATAACAGGTATCACGACCATAAATACGATAGACCAAACCTCCATCGCGGCCTCACCGATATACAATTTCCGGTCGATAGGGCTATCTCCTGCCGTATTCACGGGTAACTCTTCATGTGACAACCAGTAAAAAGCGGCATGTTTCAATATCCCGTTAAAATTCCGAACCTCTCTCCGTCCCGTGGCAAACTCCCCGTTACTAAGAAAATCCGTGTTTCCGGCAACGAGAACCCGTTGTTCTCGACCGTTCACATCACGGGTCAACGCTAATGCCGTCGTGAAAATTCCCGCTTGATCTCCTGTTTCTGGAGTATAATACACCGAATCCCGCACGAAATCCGTCGCCACGATTCTATTCCAACACCCCGCCGTATCGGTTGAAAATAACGGAACAACTGTTATCCCTTCTATCGGAGTATATTCTAATCCCACGCACCCCGGCATAGCCACGCACCCTTCATTCTTCCGGATATAATCCAGATCGGACCAGTACGCGACACCTTCATCCGTCGGGACGGACTGAATCAAATCTGCCTGAAGTAACGGGGTGGGTTGCACCAGTTGGCCCGGCATAAAACGAACACCAAACTGTTCAATAATTGGGTTCATCAATTCCTGACGTCCGGGTCCACCCAAAACGAAAAGACTTCCTCCCCGACCGATAAACTCCTGCAAA
>ENA-ORNP01002678-ORNP01002678.1-human-gut-metagenome-genome-assembly--contig:-NODE-2678-length-14178-cov-3.869008_pt1 | contig 14178 bp, 11 predicted proteins | sample MGYA00242119_ERZ509030 | MGnify/ENA primary metagenome ERZ509030 (study PRJEB26280, sample SAMEA2338708) | human gut metagenome | biome: human gut; feature: human-associated habitat; material: faeces... | reverse complement strand
TCCAGAAATACGCGCCCGTCCTGACCGCGTTTCTGGAGAAGACGCTCGGTTGAGCGGCTCTGCTACTTCCCGTTCCCGGCTTCGAATCCGGCAAGTTTTTCCGCCAGTTCAAACAACCCCAGGAAGGTGTAGTTCGGGCGGTAGGAGAAGCGTTTCAGATCCTCCGGAGCGGTCACTCCGCTGAAGAGCAGCGCGGTGTCGATCTCCGCTTCGACGCCGGCGAGGATGTCGGTATCCATCCGGTCGCCCACCATCACGGCCTCGGCAGAGTGGCAATTCAGCATTTTAAGGCCCGTACGCATCATCAGTGGGTTCGGCTTGCCGCAGAAGTACGCCTGCGTGCCGGTCGCCATCTCGATGGGCGCGACGAGCGCGCGGCAGGCGGGCACAATGCCGTTTTCGATGGGGCCGGAAACGTCGGAGTTCGCGCCGATGAGCTTTGCGCCCTTCCAGACGAGGTTCGTCGCCTTCGTCAGCGTATCGAGCGAATAGGAGCGTCCCTCGCCCACGACGACATAGTCGGGGTTCACATCGTTCATCGTGATGCCTGCGTCGTAGAGCGCGTTCAAAAGGCCTGCCTCGCCGATGGCAAAGACCGAGCAGCCGGGTGCCTGATCGCGCAGGAACGCCGCCGTCGCGAGCGCGCTCGTATAAAAGTGCTCCTCCGTCACGTCGAGGCCCATGCGCGCAAGCTTCTGGCTCAGCTCGCGCGGCGTGTAGCCGCTGTTGTTTGTCAGAAACAAGTATTCCTTGTTTTCATCGTGCAGCCACTGGATGAACTCGGCCACGCCCGGCAGCACGCGGTTGCCATGGTAGATGACGCCGTCCATATCGCAGATGAAGCCCTTCTTTTCGTTAAAATCGATCATATTGTAAGTATCCATTCGTATCCCTTCTCCTCTCTTCTCTCCAAATTTCATCGAATACAGTATAGCAGAGGGATTTGTCAAAAACCAGCAAAGAAATGTAAAATCTGCGTGAAATGCAAAAGGAAAAGAGACAGCTGAGGCTGCCTCTTTTTTCTCTTTATACTTCGCCGCTTAAAAGGCGCGCGACGGTGCGGCGGTAGACCTCGCCGCAGTTTTTCACCTGCCATGCATAGCCGTACTCGTTGTCACCGTGCATGTTGCCGCCCGAGGGGCCAAACGTCACGACCGGAATGCCGAGCGAAACGGCTAAAATATTCGAATCGCAGACCGAGGCGTCGTATGCGCACGGAAGATCCTTGCCCGTGACGGAGTTAAACTCCTCCTGCAAAATTTTGACGAGCGGATGATCCTCCTCCACCGCGAACGACTGCATGTAGGGCGATTTTCTCGGCTTGAGGCGCACGTCGACCTTGCCGGAAAGGCCGAGCTGCTCCGCCGCCCCCATGATCTGCGCAATGCAGATCTCGTCCGTCTCGCCCGGAACGACGTAGCGGTCAACGAAGAGGTAGCACTTCTCCGGCACAACGAGCGTGCCGGGATTGCCGCCCTCCATATAGCGCACGCACCACGTGCCGTGCTTGAGGTGCGGGTGCTGGAGCGTCGGCAGCGCCTCGATGGCCGCAGCCAGGCGTCCGCCGGAGATGAGAGCGTTTTCACCGCCCTCGGGATAGTGGCTGGCGTGCGCGGTCTGTCCGTGGACGGTCACCTTAAAGCTGTAGCGGCCGCGGAAGCCGACAGCCACATTGTCGTAGCGGCACTCGCCCATGATGGCGTAGTCGGCGTGGATGACGTCCTCCGCCACAAGCTGATAGGTGCCCTTGCTCAGGCCCTCCTCGTCGGCGACGAAGCAGGCCAAAATTTTGCCGTTGATCTCGTCGAGATGGGCGGCGTAATAGGTCAGCGTCTCCAGGATCGCGGCGAGGCCGCCCTTCATGTCCATCGCGCCGCGGCCATAGACCTTGCCGTCGATCTCCGTGGGGGTAAACGGGTCGGTCTTCCAGCGGTCGGACACATCGACGGTGTCGAGGTGTCCGATGAGCAGCACGGTCTTTCCCGGCCGGCCGCTGTCGAGCACCGACCAGACCGACGGGCGCTCGCGCGCGGTGTCCTCTTCAAAATAGCTGTAATGCGCTTCCATGCCGAGCTCACGCAGGACATTCGCCACGTAATCCGCCATCTGTGCCTCGTGTCCGTTGACCGAACGGATGGAGATCATATCGTACCAGCGCTGTAAAATCCGTTCCATACCTTAGTCCTCCTTCGCCTTGGCCGTGCCGATGCCGGTCACGGCGTAAATGACAGAAAACACGATCGACAGCCACAGCATCGGCGCAAACGGCGCGAATGCCAGATTGGAAACGCCAAGCGTCGTGGCGGTGTAAGAGCCCGTAGTCGACCACGACACCATGGGGGCAAGGCCCGTGCCGGTGTCGAGCATCGTGCGCATCAGATTCTTGCGGTCGAGATGATATTCCGGATACAGGTCCTTCACCATACCGCCGACGACAGGATAGGACACATAATAAGCGCCCGTAATCGTGAAAAACACCGCGTGCAGGATCAGCACACCGAGCGACATCGAACGAGAGGTCTTCGCGATACGCTCCACAAAGGCGAGCAGCACGTCCACAACGCCCGCTGTGCGGAGCGGCGCGCCGAAGATGCCCGCCGCGATCAGAAGACCGATGGTCGAGAGCATCGAGGTAAAGCCGCCGCGGTTGAGCATCGAATTCACGACGTCTGAGCCGGTATCGGCAGAAAAACCGGAGTACATGACCGCCAGAATATCGTGCAGGCTGACACCCTGGCAGAGCATCGCCATCACCGCGCCCGCGGCGATGCCGGCGATAAAAGTCGGGATCGTCGGCTTTTTCATCAAAATCAGCACGACCACGACCAGCACGGGCAGAAGCAGCACGGGGCTGAGCCAGAACTCGGCGGAAACGGTGGAAAGGATATCCTCATACACTTCCCCGCCGACGCTGCCGCCGGAATAGCGCAGGCCGTAAACAAAGTAGAAAACGAGCGAAATGAGATACGCAGGCCCCGTGGAAATGAGCGCGTGGCGAATGCCGTCCATCAGCGGCACCTCGCACACCGTGGCGGTGATGACGGGCGAGTCAGGCAGCGGCGAGACCTTGTCACCGAAGAACGCGCCGGTGCAGACCGCGCCCGCGGCCGCGGGCAGCAGCACACCGAGACCCTGTGCAACGCCCATGCAGGCGACGCCGACCGTCGCGAGCGTGCCCCACGACGTGCCCGCCATGGTGGACATCAGCGTGCAGAGGATGCAGACGACCGGCAGAAACAGCCCCGGCGTCAACACCTTCATGCCGTAGTAGATCATGACCGGCACCGTGCCGCTCGCCATCCACGTGCCGACGAGCACGCCGACGGCCAGCAGGATCAAAATGGCCACGATCATTGACGAGACCGTCTCCTTGATGCCCTGCTGCAGCTCTGCATACGGGATGCCGAAGCACCACGCCATCAGGCACATGATAACGCCGTCGAGCGCCAGCACGATGCGGTTGTTGAGCTTCATCACAAGAAGGCCCACGATGATAACGGCGATGCCGACGAGCAGCATCAGCCCTGCCTGCCAGGGCTTTACGATTCTTTTTTCTTCCATGATTGTCGTCCTTTCTCGTTTTGGCTGGGTCAAATTGAAAAAGGATAACAAAAAAGCGGCTCTCTCCCGCTTGGGAGAGAGCCGCTTTTTATTCACTTGTTGACGCAGGTATCAGCAAAGCTGAAGCCGTTTTTCATTTGCTCACTGGCAGTGCGCAGGACCTTGTTGAGGATCTGCGTGCTCTCCTCTTTCGCCATCGCGCAAAGCTCGTCGTTCGCCTGAGCGGCGAGCGTGAAGTCGCCGCTCTCGCGCATCAGCCTGTCGTATTTAAGGACGATCTGTCTGCCGCGGATATTCACCGTGTCCTGATAGCCCCAGACATTCTGGATGCACGAGCCGTAGCACTTGTCGGCCAGCGCGCCGACAAAGCGGCTGACCCAGTAGAGATTGTCGGTCTCGGCGTCGAGCGTCACATTGCTCAAATAGTCCGGCATCTGCGGGACATTTGTGTACACCGGCAGCCACGCGGAAAATGTCGTGGAGCCGAAGCACACCCACTCGATACCCTTAATGGCATCGGGGACGTCGCTTCTAATTTGACAGATCGTCGTCACGCCCGTGCGGTTGATGCCGATAGGACGGTAAATGCCGCCTTTTTCCGCATGGCCCGCATAGGGATCGTAGGGTGTACCCTGATAGTGGGACGAGAGCAGGTATTGGATATCCTCCGCGGCAACCATGCGCTCGGGAACGTAGGACCACGGAATGTCATCGCTTTCGGGCGTGAAGTCCGCGTTTTCGCCGTCCCAGCGGTAGGTGTGCGGTGCAAGGCAGCGGCCCATGAACCACGCGCGCGGCGTGTTGTAGATGTGGTCCATGTCGCGGTGCGAGCCGAAGATATCCCGCGGGTTGAACTCGCCATCCTGATTCAGATCCAGATGGTTTTCCGAGATGAATTCTCTGAGGTCTGCCGAGCAGAGATGCGATTCCCGGGCACCGAAGGCGTCCTCAAGGTCGAACGAGTCCATACCGAACTGGTTTGGGTTGATGATGACGCGATCCTCGGGAATTTTCTTCGCGATCCAGTGGTGCCCGCCGATGGTCTCGAGCCACCAGACCTCGTCCACATCCTGGAACGCGATGCCGTTCATCTCGTAGGTGCCGTACTGCTCCAGCAGACTGCCAAGGCGCCGGACGCCCTCGCGCGCGGAGCGGACATAGGGCAGGACCAGATAGACAATGTCCTCCTCGCCAATGCCGCCAGGCACTTCCGGCCGTTCCCCTTTGGCGGGCTGATACACCACCAACGGGTCTGCGCCCAGAACGCGCGGGTTGGACGTGATGGTCTCGGTGGCCGTCATGCCCACATGGGCCGCATTGACACCCGCTGCCGCCCAGATGCCCTCGCCTTCCACCGCGTTGGGCATGGCCGTCATCCGCAGCGCATGGCCGGGCAGCGGCACCTCCACATGGGAGATCACCGACCGATAGACGGCCGGGTGCTCCTCCGGCTGCACGACCACGAACTTTTTGGCCGTGAAATGCCCCGAACCAGAATCGTCGTTGCGGGCGACCATGGTGGAGCCATCGTATGATGCGTTTTTGCCGACTAAAATTGTAGTACAAGCCATTGTTCTGTCCTCCGAAATTGTTTCCTTGTCTTTTCGGTTTGCCGAGGCTATTGTAAGCCTTTTTTGGGGAAAAGGCAAGATTTTTTGAGAAGGGAGCGTGGAAGTACGATTTATGGGACACAACAGAATTTATACTGAAATTATAGGAAGGATGCCAATTGACAACAACTTCCATTTCTCGTATGGTAACGGTATCATATCGTTCAGGAGGGATCTCTTATGAAGCTGCTCGCGCACATCAGTGATGACAAGACCCGCACTCAGACCATCGAAGAACACCTGACCAGCACGGCTGCACTGGCCGGAAACTTTGCCGCAGCGTTTGGCGCACAAGCAGAAGCAGCGTATACCGCCCTGCTTCATGACATCGGAAAATATAGCGCTGGTTTCCAGCAACGCTTGCAGGGCGGCCCGCCCGTTGACCACTCCACTGCCGGAGCCAAGGCCGCGATCCAGGACGGAAACATTCCCGCCGCGCTGGCCATTGCCGGACACCACAGTGGCATCCCCGACCTCGGAAATCCGCATGACACTGCCGACGAAAGCACGTTGGTCGGCCGCTCCAAGCGGCGGATCGAAGATTGCTCCCAGTGGAAACAGGAGATCTCCCCTGCCAAAGCCGCTCTGCCGCCGTGGCTGCTCCGCCAGCCGGACAACCTGACCATGGCCTTTTTCACCCGGATGCTCTACTCCAGCCTGGTCGATGCCGATTTCATCGACACCGAGACCTTCATGGACGGTAAAGCAGCCCCGCGTGGGATGGGGGAACCACTTTCTGCTCTGCTGGAAAAAGTCCGGGCACAGGCCAAACGCTACCTTGACAGCCCTGCCGCTTCCCCTGTCGCGCAGGAGCGGAACAACGTACTGCGGGCCTGCATGGAACAGGGTGCTCATGCACCACAGGGGCTTTACACGCTCACAGTTCCCACGGGTGGCGGCAAAACCTTTGCATCCCTCGCCTTTGCGCTGGAACATGCTGTGGCACAAAAGCCGCAGATGGAGCGCATCATTTACGTCATCCCCTACACTTCCATTATCGACCAGACGGCGCAGACGTTCGCAGATCTTCTGGGAGAAGACAATGTGCTGGCCCACTTTTCCGGTGTAGACTACAAGCTGACCGAAAAAGACGACCTGACACCTGCTCAGTACCGGAAACTGCTTTCCAGCGAAAACTGGGACGCTCCCATCGTGGTGACGACCGCTGTGCAGTTCTTCGAATCCCTCTACGCCAACCGCAGCAGCCGGTGCCGCAAACTGCACAACATTGCCAACAGCGTCATTCTTTTTGATGAAGCACAGACGTTCCCTACCGATTACCTGAAGCCCTGCGTTTCCGCCATCGCACAGCTGGTCCAGCACTACCACACCACCGCCGTTCTCTGCACTGCAACGCAGCCCGCTTTGACGCCACTGCTTCAGGAACTTGCCCCCGGCCTGACCGCAAAAGAACTCAGCCCCGACCCGGCTCACCTCTATGAAGTCCTTCGCCGCGTGACCCGGCAAGATCTGGGCACCCTCTCCGCTGAGGCCCTCTGCGCACAGCTTTCGTCTGCCGAACAGGTGCTCTGTGTGGTCAACCGGCGCAAGACCGCCCAGGATCTGTTTGCACAGCTTCCCGCCGAAGGCAGCTACTGCCTGACCACCTTCCTCTGTGCCGCTGACCGCCGCCGACAGTTGGACGAGATCCGCCGACGGCTCAAGGCGGGGCTTCCCTGCCGGGTCGTCTCCACCTCTTTGATTGAAGCAGGCGTCGATGTGGACTTTCCGCTCGCCTACCGTGAAGCCGCGGGTCTGGATTCCCTGCTCCAGACCGCCGGGCGCTGCAACCGGGAGGGCAGGCGCGACCCGAAAAAAAGCATCGTTGCTTCTTTCCAGCTGGAAGGTCTGGCACCGCTCCCCATGCTTTCGCAGAATGTCAACGCCATGAACGCCACGGAGCGGGCCTACGATCTGCTCGACACACCGGATGCCATTCACAGCTATTTTGAATCCTTCTATCGCACCCGTGCAACGCTTGACAAGCAGAACATTCTGGACGCTTTTCAGCATGGTATCAAGGGATGTCAGTTCCCCTTTGCACAGGTTGCCGGAAAGTTCCACCTCATTGATAACCACACTTACACGATCTATCTTCCCATTGAGGAAGGTGCCGACCTCTGCGCATCGCTTCGCGGCGGACACATCAGCCGTGCTCAGCTCCGCCGCCTGGGCATTTACAGCGTAGAATGCTATGAAAAGCAGTTCCGTTCACTGGACGCCGCCGGTGCATTGGAACGTTCTCCGGATTTCCCCGATGATTCCGCCATCCTCGCTGATCCAGACTTGTACAGTCGCAGGACCGGCCTTTCGATGGAGATTGAAGAAGGCAGGGCGATCATCCTCTGAAATGGAAAAAGCAGCAGAGCACACGACTCCACTGCTTTTCCCCCATTGCTTGAAACAACATCCAACAATTTCAATCCACATTCGTTTTTCTCCGAATGACTCCTTTATTATAGGTTGAATTTGGATTTTATACAAGTAGCATCTTGCATTTCGCAAAAAGTGTGTTATACTAAAGCCACAAGAAGTTTTTGAAACAACATACAACAGAAGTTAACGGCAAAGAGGTGGTTGCAATGGGCAAATTCGATGTTCGCCTGAAAGTCCGACAACCGTTTGAAAGGAGGTGATGCGCATGTCTATGCGCATTGAAGTCTGGGGACCCTATGGATGCTTCTCCCGGCCCGAAATGAAGACCGAACGTGTCAGTTACGACATCATCACGCCGTCGGCCGCAAGAGGGCTCGTTGAAGCGATCTACTGGCACCCTGGCCTGAAGTACCACATTGACCGCATCTACTTATTGAGTCCCATCCAGTTCACCAACATCCGGCGAAACGAGGTCCGCTCCACCCTGCTGGCTTCCGCAGCACTGTCTGCCGCCAAGGGAGGAACGCCGCCGGTGCTCTACACCAGCCAGGACATCCAGCAGCGCGCCGCTATGGTCCTGCAGAACGTCCACTATGTCATTGAGTGTCACTTCACCATGACCGACAAGGCAGCCCCCGGCGACAACCCCGGAAAATTCCAGGATATCCTTCGTCGCCGTTTGAGCAAAGGCCAGTGCTATCATCAGCCCTGCTTTGGCTGCCGCGAGTTCCCTGCCAACTTCCGGGAGTGGCCCGGCGGCGACATTCCTGCACTGGAAGAAGCCACGCAGGACCTCGGATTCATGCTGTATGATCTGGATTATTCTGACCCGGCCAACATCCGCTCGCAGTTCTTCCGGGCAAAGCTGGTCAACGGGGTGATGGATTGCCGGGATGTGGAGGTGTTCACATGATCTTACAGGCATTGACTGCTTATTATGAGCAGCTGCTCCGCACCGGACAGATCTCAGCCCCCGGCTGGGAGAATCAGTTCAAGGTCAGCTACTGGCTCCGCATCAACGCGGAAGGCCAGCTCATCGACCTCGTGGACTGCCGCCAGATGGTTCCGCGCGGCAAAAAAGAAGTGCTCGCCCCGCGGGAAATGGCAGTTCCTGCCCATGTCAAACGAGCTTCCGGCATTGCTGCAAATTTTCTGTGTGACAATTCCACCTATCTGCTGGGTGCAGACGAAAAAGGCAAGCCGGAGCGCTCCATCCAGTGCTTCGAAGCCTGTGCAAAGCTGCACCATGCCATTCTGGATGGGGTTGATTCCCCTGCGGCCAGAGCGGTCCTTGCGTTTTTTGACCATTGGAAGCCCGAAGACGCATCGGCCCACCCGTTGCTGGCTGACCGCTGGAAGGATATCACCGGAAACGCCAACCTTCTGTTCGACTATGAAGGGCCGGAGGGCAGCATCCTGTCCACTGAAGATGAAGCGATCCGAGCGGCATGGCAGCAGCACTACAGCAGCGCTTCGCCCGACGCTCCGCTGGTCCAGTGTCTCGTGACCGGCCAGCAGGCCCCAGCCGCCCGGCTGCATCCCTCCATCAAGGGTGTTCCCGGCGCACAGAGTTCCGGAGCCGCGCTCGTTTCCTTCAACGCCCCGGCATTTTGTTCCTATGGGCACGAGCAGGGCGAGAATGCCCCTGTCAGCGAATATGCCGCCTTTGCTTACACCACTGCATTGAACACGCTGCTGGCCGACCGGGATCATTGCCGTATCCTCGGCGATACCGCTGTGGTCTGCTGGGCCGAAAACGCGTCCCCCAGCTATTCCTCCCTCGGCATGATGGCCATGTTCGGCATCCCGGAAAATCATGGTCTTACCGAGGACGACCTGAGCAAAGCACTGGACAACCTTGCCAAAGGGCAGCCCTGCAGCTGGATGGGCGAAGATCTGCAGCCCGGCCAGCACTTTTATGTGCTGGGGCTCTCACCCAACGCGGCGCGTATTTCGGTACGTTTTTTCTACCGCGATACGATGGGCAAATTTGCCGCACACTTGCAGCAGCATGCGAAAGCACTGGAGATCGACCGTCCTCCTTACGACCAGGAACCACTTATCTCCATTTCAAAAATCGTCCGCGAAACATTAAACTTCAAAGAGCGCAATCCCAAACCATCCCCCCAGCTTTCTGGTGCGCTTCTGCGAGCCGCCCTTACAGGAGCCCCTTATCCTTCCACCCTCCTTCACAGCATTGCTTCCAGAATCCACGCTGACCAGAAAGTCACCCCAAATCGTGCCGCCATTCTGAAAGCGTATTATCTGAGGAACGCATCCACTCTTTCAAATCACAAGGAGATTTTGGACATGAAGTTAAACGATGATTCGAATTACTGCCCTTACGTACTCGGCCGCCTGTTTGCCACGTTAGAGCATATTCAAAGTGACGCCAATTCCGAAATCAACACAACGATTCGGGACCGTTACTTTAATGCCGCCTGCGAAACCCCCGAAGTTGTTTTTCCCACGTTGATCAATCTCGCACAAAAGCATCTGAAGAAGCTGACACCTGCACAACAAATCAATTACAATAAGCTTCTGACGCACCTTTTCTCCAAAATCGATGAAACCTTACCTGCACACACCACACTTCCCGAACAGGGCGCTTTCCAAATCGGCTACTATCATCAGATGCGAAAGTTTTACACCAAAAAGGATAAGGAGGACTAATTATGTCTGAACCCATCAAAAATCGTTACGACTTTGTTGTTCTATTCGACGTTGAGAACGGAAATCCGAACGGCGATCCCGATGCAGATAACATGCCTCGCATGGACCCCGAAACGGGTTACGGCATCGTGACCGACGTCTGCTTGAAGAGAAAGATTCGGAACTACGTCCAGACCGTAAAAGAAGATGCGCCCGGTTATCGGATTTATGTGAAGGACAGTGTTACGCTGAATCGAAGCGACCTGACCGCTGGCGATGAACTCGGCATCCACGATGATTTGGTTTCCATCCAAAAGGCCAGCACCAAAGAAGCCAAAGCAGTTGCTTCCAAGCTCAAATCTAAAGACCCGGATATCGACATCAAAATCCGCAACTTCATGTGTTCCGACTTTTATGATATCCGCACCTTTGGCGCTGTTATGACCACCTTTGTGAAGGGCGCGCTCAACTGCGGCCAGGTTCGTGGTCCAGTTCAGTTCGGCTTTGCACATTCCATCGACCCCATTGAGCCCCGCAACATCACGCTTACTCGTGTGGCAATCACAAAAGAATCAGATGCGGAAAACAAAGATACCGAGTTCGGTCATAAGCACATCGTCCCCTATGCCCTCTACCGTGCAGAAGGTTATGTTTCCGCCAATCTCGCCCGCAAGACCACCGGCTTTTCGGAAGATGACCTGCAGCTGCTGTGGGAGGCCATCCTGAACATGTTCGAGAACGATCACAGCGCTGCGCGCGGTAAAATGGCCGTGCGGGAACTCATCGTCTTCAAGCATTCTTCGGAGCTTGGCAACGCCCCCGCATACAAGCTGTTCGATGCCGTAACCGTCCAACGCAGAGACCCCACCACCCCGGCGCGCAGCTACCGCGATTACACTGTCACCGTATCCGACGCCCTTCCGGAAGGAGTCACCTGCGAGAGGATGTCCTGATGTCCGCCCCGGACGATTACCTGTTGATGTCCGGCATCCAGCATTTTTGCTTCTGCCGCCGTCAGTGGGCGCTCATCCACCTCGAACAGCAATGGTCTGAGAACCTTCGCACTGCAGAGGGGAGGCTGGAACATACCCGCTGCCATGACACCGCGCAGACCGAACGGCGGGGCGATCTGCTCATCACGCGGGGGATGAAGGTCGTCAGCCACCGGCTGCGGCTCAGCGGAGACTGCGACGTTGTGGAATTCCGGGCAGACCCGGAGGGCATCCCGCTGCAGCACACCGAAGGCCGCTGGCGGCCCATGCCGGTGGAGTACAAACATGGCCGCGCCAAGGAGAACGACGCCGACCGGCTGCAGCTCTGTGCGCAGGCCATGGCTCTGGAAGAGATGCTGGCCTGTGATATCCCGCAGGCCGCGCTCTTCTACGAGGAGACGCGGCGGCGGGAACTCGTCCCGCTGACGGACGCGCTGCGCCAAAAAACGCAGGCCATGGCCGACGAGATGAACCAGTATTTCGCCCGCGGCTACACTCCAAAAGTCAAGCCGGGAACCTTCTGCAACGCCTGCTCCCTCAAAGAGCTTTGCCTGCCCGCACTGTACAAACGCGCCGACCCCAGGGCCTACCTGAAAGCCTATCTGGACGAAGTGCAAGCGGAGGACACGCCATGAGACAGCTTTTGACCCAGCTTTACGTCACTTCGGAAGACGCCTATCTTTCGCTCGACGACGAAAATGTCGTGGTCAGCCGCCAGAAGACCGAGATCGGGCGGGTCCCGCTCCACACGCTGGAAGGGATCGTCTGCTTCAGCCGCTCCGGTGCCAGCCCGGCACTCATGGGCAAATGCGCGGCCAAGGGCATCGACCTCTGCTTTTTCAGCCCCTACGGCCAGTTTTTGGCCCGCACCGTCGGCGAAGAGCGCGGCAATGTCCTGCTGCGGCAGACCCAGTACCGCATCTCCGACAGCGAAGCGCTGAGCTGCCGCTATGCGCGGTACTTCATCCTTGGCAAAGTTTACAACGCCCGCTGGGTACTGGAACGCGCCACCCGCGACCACCCGCAGCGCGTACCCATAGAGGAACTCAAACGCACGAGTGCCCAGCTTGCGGCGGCGCTCCCGCTCATTGAGCAGTGCGACGATCTCGACCAGCTGCGCGGTCTGGAAGGGGAAGCAGCGCAGCGCTACTTTGACTGCTTCGACTCCCTCATTTTACAGCAGCATGAAGCGTTTCCGTTCGTGTCCCGAAACCGTCGGCCACCGCTGGACAATGTGAACGCGCTGCTCTCCTTTGCCTATTCTCTGCTGGCCCGCGACTGCGCTTCCGCACTGAGCAGCGTCGGGCTGGACCCGTATGTCGGCTTCCTGCACCGCGCCCGTCCCGGACGCCGCAGTCTGGCGCTGGACCTTATGGAAGAGCTTCGCGCCGTTTCCGCAGACCGGTTCGTGCTGTCCTGCATCAACCAGAAACTGCTGACAGCGAAGCACTTCCAGAAACAGGAGAATGGTGCTGTCCTCCTGACCGACGATGGCCGCCGCGCGTTTCTCAAAGCCTGGCAGACCAAAAAGCAGGAGCAGATCACCCATCCCTTCCTGAAAGAGAAACTGCCCTGGGGACTGGTGCCTTACGTGCAGGCGCTCCTTCTGGCGCGGACTCTGCGCGGTGATCTGGAACTGTATCCGCCATTCTTCTGGAAGTGAGGTTCGTCTATGCTGGTCCTGATCACCTATGATGTCAACACCGAGACCGCTGCTGGGCGCAAACGCCTGCGCAAAGTCGCCAAAAAGTGCGTGGACCACGGGCAGCGGGTGCAGAATTCTGTCTTCGAGTGCCTGCTGGACGCCGCGCAGTTTGCTGTTCTGAAGTCCGAGCTTTCCGCCCTCATCGACCCCGATCTGGACAGTCTGCGGTTTTATCAACTGGGCAACAACTATAAGACCAAGGTCGAGCACATCGGGGTGCATCCCCTGTTTGAATCCGGAGACGTGCTGATTTTCTAGCCCTCTCCCTCGGTGCGAATGGAAAGCACTCACCCCTTTTCCGTCTCCTTCGCACCATGTTTTCAAGCCGTTCTGTGCAGATCGCAGCTGTTTTTTCGGATGTTTTTGGACAAGCTCTTCCAAATCTGTGCAGATCGTTTTATAATGAAACAAAAGCGGAGATGTTTTTCTCCGTTTTTGCTGTCGCCCTCCTTGCGGAGGGCGTGGATAGAAATCAGCCAGTCAACCCGCACCACCCGTGCCCGCGGGTCGCCCTCCTTGCGGAGGGCGTGGATAGAAATTCCCGGTCATAGACCCACAGCTTTGCAGCGTAGAGTCGCCCTCCTTGCGGAGGGCGTGGATAGAAATGACAACAGCGTGGAAAAATACGTCGGTGAGTATGGCGTCGCCCTCCTTGCGGAGGGCGTGGATAGAAATCAGATTGTTTTAATCCGGCTAAAAGATAATCTCTAAGTCGCCCTCCTTGCGGAGGGCGTGGATAGAAATAGCTCTATCAACGAAAGGACAATAACCATGGATAACGTCGCCCTCCTTGCGGAGGGCGTGGATAGAAATACCGTCCGTCAGGTCACGGGCGGTTGCGTTGGCCGGTCGCCCTCCTTGCGGAGGGCGTGGATAGAAATAATCCTAGTATCAAAACAAATCAACATGTTATCGGTCGCCCTCCTTGCGGAGGGCGTGGATAGAAATATGGAGCTTTTGGACAAGCCCGCCGGGCAAATCTGTCGCCCTCCTTGCGGAGGGCGTGGATAGAAATCCTGCATCCCGGACGTCCCTGACGACGAAGATGACGTCGCCCTCCTTGCGGAGGGCGTGGATAGAAATGACGCATACCGGGCATCCCGGCGGGGCAAGGTATGTCGCCCTCCTTGCGGAGGGCGTGGATAGAAATAACAGAAAGGACAACACTATGAACAACAATCACATCGTCGCCCTCCTTGCGGAGGGCGTGGATAGAAATTTGACGCTCTCGTAGGTCTTATCGCCCTCGATGGGTCGCCCTCCTTGCGGAGGGCGTGGATAG
>ENA-ORNP01002659-ORNP01002659.1-human-gut-metagenome-genome-assembly--contig:-NODE-2659-length-14264-cov-4.048209_pt1 | contig 14264 bp, 12 predicted proteins | sample MGYA00242119_ERZ509030 | MGnify/ENA primary metagenome ERZ509030 (study PRJEB26280, sample SAMEA2338708) | human gut metagenome | biome: human gut; feature: human-associated habitat; material: faeces... | reverse complement strand
ACGAGTGGATCACCGACCTCTCCAATATCAAAAAACTCTCTGTCTATGTGGATGACGAGAAGTGCCAGCAGGAGTTCATGAACATCAAGTACCAGAACAAGATCCGTCTTGCAAAGTACATCAAGGAACACAACGGAATCGACGTTGACCCGCGTTCCATCTTCGATGTTCAGGTAAAACGTCTGCATGAGTACAAGAGACAGCTTTTAAATATTCTTCATGTAATGTACCTGTATAACCAGCTCAAAGACAATCCAAACATGGATGAAGATACAAAACAAAAATTTATATTTGAAATCAGTAAACAAGTTGATTGGATAAACTGGCTGGTTATATCAATTTTAAAATTGTCTAGGCTAGAAGCTGATGTTGTTAAGTTTTCTAATAATAAAATTAATGTAAAGAAATTTATAGACGAAATAATAGGTAATTTAGAAATACCAATAGAAATAAAAAATCAAAAGATTAGTATTGAAGGGGATGAAGATGCGTCATTTATTGGAGATTATAAATGGCAACAAGAAGCAATTACCAATATAATAAAAAATGCCATAGAACATAATAAAGAAAATGGAAAAATAACTATTAAATATGAAGAAAATGTACTATTTACAAAGATTACAATAATTGATGAAGGACAAGGTATTGCTAAAGAAGATCTTAAACATATATTTGAAAGATTTTATAAAGCACAAAATTCTTCAGATAATAGTGTTGGTATTGGGTTATCATTAGCTAAAAATATTATTGAAAAAAATAATGGTATGATAAATTGTAAATCTGAAATTGGAAATGGTACAGAATTTATTGTTAAATATATGAAATAAATTAATACTTATCATATATGCAAAGAGTTGTAACATATTATAAAAAATATTGATACTTACGTGAACTATACTTAAATTAGTGAGGTTCAAGGAAAGCATCAATTTTTTTGTATGGATTTAAATGATAAAACCGATGAAATTCAAATGTGACAAAATTTATAGTATATATGTCACTTAAAAGTCACTTTGAACAATTATACTAAAAACAGTAAAAATATTATAGATAGATTAAATCTTAAAAAATAGTTAAATTTAGGAAGCATTTAATCTAATTTGTGTTTGAAGAAAGGAATGAGATTAATATGGAAATATTAAGAATTGAAAATTTGAACAAAATTTATGGAAAAGGAGATAACCAAGTAAAGGCTGTTGATAATGTATCTTTTTCAGTAGAAAAGGGTGAATTTGTTGCTATAATAGGTGCGAGTGGAAGCGGAAAATCAACTTTATTACATTTAATTGGTGGAGTAGATAGGCCAACATCAGGAAAAGTTTTTATAGAAGGAAAAGATATATATTCTTTAAATGACGATAATCTTGCTATTTTTAGAAGAAGACAAATTGGATTAATTTATCAATTTTATAATTTAATACCTGTTTTAAATGTGGCAGAAAATATAACTTTACCTACAAAATTAGATGGTAGAGATGTTGATGAAAAAAGATTAGATGAATTATTAAAGACACTTAGGCTTGAAAAAAGAAAATACAATTTACCAAATCAATTATCAGGAGGACAACAACAAAGAGTTTCTATAGGAAGAGCAATAATAAATGAACCCGCTTTAATGTTAGCAGATGAGCCTACTGGAAATCTTGATTCAAAGGCAAGTGAAGAAATTATTTCATTATTAAAACTTTCAAACAAAAAATATAATCAAACTGTTATTGTTATTACACATGATGAAAAAATTGCATTAGAAGCAGATAGAATTATAACAATTGATGATGGAAAAATAATAAAAGATGAAAGGAATGGAAAATAATGAAAGTATTAAATGATTTAAGCATACAAGATTTAAAACTTAACAAAAAAAGGTCAATTGTAATTATAATAGGAATTATTTTATCAACTGCTTTGATTTGTGGAGTTGCAGGACTAGTAACAAGTTTTCAGAAAACTATGGTAGATACAGCTAAAGAAGGACAAGGAAATTATCATACTATCTTTTATAATGTACCAAAAGATGAACTTAAATATATTGAAGAAAATAGAGAAGTAAAAGATTATTTTTTATCAGAAGAATTAGGGTATAGCTATCTTCCGAACCCTAAAAATGTAGAAGAAACACCAATTGTTAATGTTATTTCTATGAATGATAAATTTATTGAAAATATGTCTGTAAATTTAAAAGAAGGTAAACTGCCAGAAAATGATACTGAACTTGCCATTTCAACAAGGATAAATGAAAAGTTTAATACTAATTATAAAGTTGGAGATACAATTACTTTAAATATTAATGAAACAGAACAAAATATGGAAAATGGAATTCCTAAAACATATAAGATTGTAGGAATAATTGAAAGACCTATTCTTGCAATAGAATCTTATGATGGAGATTGGTTTACAGCCATTACAAAAATGCAAAATGTTAATAAAAAAGCTAATATAGCGGTTTTATATAATAAACCTAAAGATTATATAAAAAATACAGAAAATATAAATAATATGACAAAAACAGAGAATAATGAAGATGGTGTCAGTTTTTCTGGATTATCAAACAAATATAAAAGTTATAAATATAATCTAATGGTTAATAAAGAATTATTAGCTTATGAAGGAGCTAGTTTGGATGATGAAACATTAAAAACAATATATGGATTAGGAGCATTTATAATTGGAATTGTTTTAGTTTCTAGTGTATTTGTTATTAGAAATGGTTTTGAAATATCAATAACAGAAAGACTAAAACAATATGGAATGCTTTCAAGCATTGGTGCAACTAAAAAACAAATTAAGAAAAGTGTTTATTTTGAAGGATTTATATTAGGGCTTATAGGAATACCTCTAGGTATTATAAGTGGAGTATTTGCAATTTATATATTGGTAAATGTAGTAAATTATATTTTAAAAGATTATATATCAGAAGGAACTTTATTAACATACAGTATGTCTTGGATAGCTATTGCAATAAGTGCTTTTGTATCTATAATAACAATATGGCTATCATGCAAAAAGTCAGCCAAAAAAGCATCAAAAGTTTCACCAATTGAAGCAATAAGAAACTCTGAAGATGTAAAATTAAAAGCAAAAAAGGTAAAATGTCCTAAAATTATAACTAAAATATTTAAAACAGGAGGAGAAATTGCATATAAAAACTTAAAAAGAAGTAAGAAAAAATATAGAACAACAGTAATTTCTATAATAGTTAGTATTGTGATTTTTATTTCAATATCAAGTTTTATACAATATGGATTTAAAATGTCAGAGGCTTACTATACGGAAATGAATTATAATTATATGGTATTTATGCAAGAAAATGAAAATGAAGATAATAAAGAAGAATTAAAAAAATACAAGATTTTAGAAGATATATCAAAATTACCTGATGTAGGTGAATATTCAATAAATAAAAGTAATGTACTAACAATGAATATGGATGAAAAACATAAAGCAGAATTAACTGAATATGGAAAAGAAATAAAAGAAAGATTTTATGGCGAAGAAAATGGAGTAAGAATAGATGAAATAAATGTAATCTCATTAAACAAAGAAGCATATGAAAGATATGTAAGTAAATTAGGTGGAGATTACGAGAAATATAAAAATGGAGCTATTTTAATTGATAAAAATATAAATACCAACAATGATGGAAAAAAGATTCAAGGCAATATATATACATGGAAAAAAGGAGATATTATTACTGGAAAAATAAATGATACTCAGTATAATATTGAGATTCTTGCTAAAACAGAAGAAATACCAGCCGGAGTAAATATTTTATATAATCCTGATGCTTTCATTATTGTAAGTGAAGACTTTATAAATAAGGTTGGATATAAAACAATTGCGTTATATTCTAACTCAAAGGATGCGTATAAATTAGATGAAGAAGTTAAAAAATATAAACAAGAGAACAATATAACTGATAATACTATTCAAACATTTAATATGGAAGAATCTGCAAGAGCAGAAAATGCAATTGTACTAGTGATTTCAATATTCTTATATGGATTTATAGGTGTAATTACTTTAATAGGAATAACCAATATTTTTAATACTATAACAACAAATATGAATTTAAGAAAAAAAGAATTTGCTATGCTTAAATCAATAGGAATGACCAAAAAAGAATTTAACAGAATGATTAGATTAGAAAGCATTTTTTATGGTCTAAAATCATTGATTATTGGAATACCAATTGGAACAATATTATCATATGGTATGTATACAATTTTTAGAAATAATATGGAAATGGAATATGTATTACCATATAAATCAATTGTAATATCTATAGTATTTGTGGCTGTTATAATTGGAATTATTATGAAATATTCTATGAGTAAGATTAATAAACAAAATGTAATTGAAACTATAAGAAATGATAATATTTAATGAATATTGACAAAAAAATAATAGAACCGTATAATTGTTCTATATAATATTCTTGAAAATATGGGAATTATAGAGTGACAAAAATTATACTATTAAAGGGGAAGCGGATTATGAAAGAACAAGTATTTAAAGAACTTGAAAAAATGGGTATAGAATATGAGGTAGTCAACCATCCACCTGTATTTACAACACAGGAAGCTGACGCTTACATAGAAGGTAAAGAAGGCGTACGCTCAAAGACAATGTTTATGTCAGATAAGAAGAAAAGGAATTTTTACTTATTAATATTAGATGATTCCAAAAGATTAGACATAAAGAAAATTGGGGAACAGATTAATGAGAAAAGTTTAAGATTAGGAAATGAAGAAAATTTAAAAAGTAAAATGAATTTACAGTTTGGAGCAGTTTCTCCTTTTGGATTATTAAATAATAAAGAAAAAGACATAAAGGTATATGTTGATAAAGAAATTTTGAATGAAAAAATAATTACATTTCATCCAAATGAAAATGATGTAACAATTTTTATAAAAATAACTGATATGTTTAAATTTTTTGACAACTTGAATTATAAATACGAACTAATCGAAATGTAAAAAATGTAAGTAGACAAAAGAGGATAAAGAGGTAAAAATGAAGAAAAAAATAAAAGAATTTATTACAAAAAATTTAAAATGGATTATATTATTTATTTGTCTAATTGGATTTTTAGCAATAGCAGAAGATGTATTTAATAAAGAAATAATGAGTGGAGATATAATAGGGTATAAACTAGTATCAACATTTTTAATATCAGATTTTGCAACACCAATAGCGAAATTTATTACTAATTTTGGAGGAGCAATATTTTTGATAACATTAACAATTGTTTTATTGATATTGATAAAAAATAAGAAAATTGGAATATCAATCTTTTCAAATCTAGTAATAGTTACAATACTAAACCAATTACTAAAAGCAATATTGCAAAGACCTAGACCAACAGAATATAGGATTGTTGAAGAAACAGGATATAGTTTCCCATCAGGCCATTCAATGGTGAGTATGGCTTTTTATGGGTATTTAATATATTTGATATATAAATATGTAAAAAACAAGTATATTAAATGGATTTCTATTGTATTATTAAGCATATTAGTATGTTCAATTGGAATAAGTAGAATTTATTTAGGCGTTCATTATACAAGTGATGTATTAGGCGGATTCTTGATATCAATGTCATATTTAGTAATATATATAAGTGCAGTAAATAAATTTTTATAAAAAATAAATCTTAGAAAATAGAAGAAAAATGACAATGTACAAAAAAATTATGAAATAAATTTTTGTGGGTGAATAAAAAAGCGGACTTTAAGGCTATTAATGTCCGCTTTTGTTGTAGTTTTAAATTAAAGTATTATACAAATTAATCCACCTGAACCTTCATTAACAATTCTTTCTAAAGTTTCTTGTAACTTAATTTGAGCATCTTCTGGCATTTTAGCAAGTTTAGCTTGTAAGCCTTCATTGACAAGTTCGTTAAGACTTTTTCCAAAAATATTAGATTCCCATATTTTTTTAGGGTCATTTTCAAACCCAGAAAGTAAGTAATTAACAAGTTCTTCAGATTGCTTTTCTGAACCTACAATTGGAGAAACTTCAGTTTGGACATTAGTTTTTATTAAATGTATAGAAGGTGCAGTTGCTTTTAATCTTACTCCAAAACGTGAACCTTGTTTTACCATTTCAGGTTCCTCTAAAACAAGTTCATCAATAGAAGGTGTAACAATTCCATAACCTTTACGTTCAACTTCATCTAAGGCATAAGATATTTTGTCATATTTTTTCTTTGTAATAGATAGTTCTGAAATTATTTTAAATAAATCACCTTCATTAGCTACATCAACACCAGTAATTTCAGAAAGAACTTTATAAAATAATTCTTCTTTTAAAGTTATTTGAACATTTACATTTCCAGTTCCAAGTTGAATATCTGTAATTACAGTATTAGAAATTATTTCAGTGGAACTAATTTTTGAAGTACAAGAGGAAATATCTTTTAAAACATTTACATTTTCAAAAGCTTCTTTGATTTCTTTAAATAATTCAGCTTTTAATGGGTGTGAAAAATCAAGTCCATCAACCCATCTAGGAAATTTTATTCTAATTTGGTCAGCAGGAAACTCATATAATATTTTTGAAAAAATATTGTTTATATCATTAATATCAAGGTATTCACAATTTATAGGAATAACTGTTGTATCATATTTTTCTGCTAATGTCTTAGATAATTCTTTAGTATAATCAGAATTAGGGTCAGTAGAATTTAATAATATAACAAAAGGCTTATTTAAGCTTTTTAATTCAGCAACTACTCGTTCTTCTGGCTTTATATAATCTTCTCTTGGAATACCTGTTACAGAGCCATCTGTTGTAACTAAAATTCCAATAGTAGAGTGTTCTTCTATAACTTTTTTAGTTCCTATTTCAGCTGCTTTTTCAAAAGGAATTTCTTCTTCAGACCAAGGAGTTTTTACCATTCTTGGCATATCATCTTCTAAATATCCAATTGCATTATCAACTAAATAACCTACACAATCAACTAAACGTGTCTTGAATTTTAAGTTATTTGCTAAACTTATTTCAACAGCTTCATTTGGAATAAATTTTGGCTCAGTTGTCATTATAGTCCTACCACCAGCACTTTGTGGCAATTCATCTTTTGCTCTTTCTTTTTTATATTCATTATCTATATTAGGAATAACCAATAAGTCCATAAATCTTTTTATAAAAGTAGATTTACCGGTTCTTACAGGACCAACAACTCCTACATAAATATCACCATCAGTTCTTTTTGCGATGTCTTGATACAATATTGTATTATCCATCATATACCCTCCTTTGAATTTTGTAGATGTTTGTACTACGTTAATACTTTAGTTAATGTATATTTAATTTTTATTAGAAATATGACAAGTTTTAGTAACAAAAATTAATTTGAAAAAAATAACAACTGAAATGAAATTTTAAAATTTACCAAAACTTGCGAAAATAAAGTACATGTGATACAATAACAGCGTTAGTTATAGAACATATAATGTAATATAAGATTATGAAGGGATGAAAACAATGGATAGAGAAAAAGAAGCTATAGACAAATTAAAAGAATATGGTCAAAATCATATAGTAAATATATTAGAAAAATTAGATGAAACAAAAAAACAAGAATTAATAGAACAAATAAATAAAATAGATTTTCATCAAATGATGGAATTATATCAAAATACTAAAAAAGAAATAGAATTTAAAGAAAGTAAAATAGAGCCAGTACCTTATTTAGATAAAGCTAAACTTACAAAAGAGCAAAGAGAAGAATTTGATAAATTAGGAGAAGAAGTTGTCAAAAACAATCAATATGCTGTTGTAACAATGGCTGGAGGTCAAGGTACAAGATTAGGACATACAGGCCCAAAAGGAACTTTTAAACTAGATGTATATGGAAAAGGAAAATATTTATTTGAAATATTGGCAGACAATTTACAAGAAGCAAATAAAAAGTATGGTGTAGTTATTAATTGGTACATAATGACAAGCAAAGAAAATAATGCTGATACAGTAGAGTTCTTAGAAAAAAATAATTACTTCGGATATGACAAAAATAAAGTAACAATATTTAAACAAAGTGAATTACCACTAGTAGATACAGAAGGAAAATTTTTAATAAACAAAGAATATAAAATAAAAGAAGCATCAGATGGTAATGGTGGCACATATTCATCTTTAAGAGCAAGTGGATGTTTAGCAGATATGAAAGAAAAAGGAATAAAATGGGTATTTATTGGTAGTGTAGATAATGCTTTGTTAAAAATGATTGATGTTACATTACTTGGAATGGCAGTTAAAAAAGGTGTTCAAATAGCATCTAAATCTGTTGCAAAGGCAAACCCACAAGAAAGAGTTGGGGTATTTTGTAAAATGAATAATCACCCTAAAGTTATAGAATACACAGAACTTCCAGAAAAAATGGCAGAAGAAGTTGATAGTGATGGAGAATTAAAATTTGGAGAATCACATATAATGTGTAATTTATATACAATTGATGCAATAGAAAAAATAAGTAAAGAACCACTTATTTATCATACAGCATTTAAGAAGAATTCATATATAGACGAAAATGGAAAAGAAGTAATACCAACTGAGCCAAATTCATATAAATTTGAATCATTTATTTTTGATGCTTTTGAACTTTTTGATGATATAGCAATTTTAAGAGGAAAAAGGGAAGATGATTTTGCACCTGTAAAAAATAAAGAAGGTGTAGATAGTCCTAAAACTGCTAAAGAGTTGTATGAAAAATATTGGCAAAACAGATAATAATTATAATTTGGGCTAAGACACGAATTTAATAATTAAGAGAGGAAATGATAAAAATGGAAAAATGTAAAATTAAAAATCTTTATAATCTAGATGAAACAATTGCAAAAGAATTGTTAGAAAGTGTTACATATCCTTGGGAAGCATTACCTAAAATAGAAGAATTTATAATTGAATTAGGAAATAAATTAGATTCTAATATATATGAAAAAAGAGGAGAAAATGTCTGGATAGCTAAATCAGCTAAAGTTGCTCCAACAGCATATATAAATGGACCAGCAATAATTGGAGAAAATGCTGAAGTAAGACATTGTGCTTTTATTAGAGGAAAAGCAATTGTAGGAAATGGTGCTGTAGTTGGTAATTCAACAGAATTAAAAAACGTTATTTTATTTAATAAAGTGCAAGTACCACATTACAATTATGTAGGTGACTCAATATTAGGATTTAAAGCACATATGGGAGCTGGTTCTATAACATCTAATGTTAAATCAGATAAAAAATTAGTAGTTGTAAAATATGAAAGAGAACAAATAGAAACAGGCTTGAAAAAATTTGGAGCAATGCTTGGAGATAATGTAGAAGTTGGATGTAATAGTGTATTAAATCCAGGAACAGTTGTATGCAGAAATACTAATATATACCCATTATCATGTGTTAGAGGGGTTATCCCAGAAAATCATATTTATAAAAATAAAAATGAAATAGTAGAAAAATATTAAAATTTTGGTAATTAGATATAAGTTTTGTATAGGTTAATACATAACATCGTTAGTAAAAATAAAATTTATAATAATTAAAAAAGGACAATTTATCTTATTCAATTAATATGAATAAAATAGATTGTCCTTTTAAATTGATATTACTACATTTGTTGATTTCCAGGTATAAAGTAATCAACTACACCATAAATTAAAGCACCTATAATTGCAGCCATCCATGAAATAGAATATCCTGCAACAAAGAATTGAGTTACATATAAAACAATTGCAGCTAATGCAAAGCCAACAAACCCCTTACCAAAAGGACTAGCATGTAATCCAGTAAATTTTATTACAAGATAGTCTACTATTGTAAGAACAATTGCTGCAATAGCTAAAGTCCAAATGTTATTTATAGTAAAACCAGGTGTGAAAAATGCAGTAATAGCTAAAACTACAGCAGCGGTAACTAACCTACCAACCACTTGCCATACATTAGAAGTTTCACTTTGAGATGTATGATTCTCTTGTACTTCTGACATATTATTCAACCTCCTTAGTTAAAAAATTCATGCAGAAAATTTTAAGGTTATAAAATTATTATTTACAAAAATAAAAAAAGTATACAGTAAATTTTGAATAAATAATATAAATTTTGCAAATGCTAAAACAAAAAGTAAGTTTAAAGTAGGTGTTATTGATGATAATTACATTTGTAAGATCAATTATATTATATATTTTAGTTTTGCTGGTAATGAGATTAATGGGAAAAAGAGAAATAGGTCAATTACAGCCATTTGAATTGGCAATATCAATAATGATAGCAGACTTAGCATCAATACCGATGACTGATATAGGAATACCTATTTTTAATGGAATTATTCCAATACTAGGTTTACTTACAATGCATTTAATAATATCTGTAATAAATTTAAAAAGTATGAGAGCAAGAGAAATTATTTGTGGAAAGCCAAGCATATTAATATATAGAGGCAAAATCAATGAAAAAATTTTGAAAAAGGAAAGATTTACAATAAATGAATTAGAAGAAAGATTAAGAACAGATAATGTATTCAATTTTGGAGATGTTGAATATGCAATCCTAGAGACAAGTGGTCAAGTAACAGTAATTCAAAAACCAGAAAAGAGAAATACAATACCAGAAGATTTTAATATTACTCCAGAATATGAAGGAATACCATATGATTTAGTTATAGATGGAAAAGTAATGGAAAAGAATTTGCAACAAATAGGAAAAGATTATAATTGGCTAAAAAAACAAGCTGAAAAATTTAAAATAAAACCAGAAGAAGCATTAATAATTACAATTGACGGAAAAAATCAAATATTTTGTCAGAAAAGTGAAAAAGGTGACTAACTTCTTAAAAAGATAAATAAAATTTTAGTTTCTTAAAGTTCTGGAAGAGGTAGAAGAAGAAAGGAAAATAATTATAATGAGAAAAGAGTTTGTTATTTGCTTAATAATTATTGCATTAATAGCAATTGGGAACTTTTTTAGTAGAGATTATACTAAGAAATCTGGAGAAGAAATATTAGATTCGTTACAACAAATAAAACAAGCAGTAGAAGTAAAAGAAGATGATGTTAAAGTAAAAGAAAAGCTAGAAGAAACAGAAAAAATATGGAAAAACAAGCAAGATAAATTAGCATATTTTATTGAACATAATGAACTTGAAAAAATAGATACAAATTTGGTCTTACTAAAAAGTTATATTGAAACAGAGGAACATAATGAAACTATAAGAGAAATAAATGAGTTAGCATTTTTAGTTAAACATATAGAAGAAAAATATGCATTTAATTTAAAAAATATTTTTTGATTGAAAAATTGGTATATACTATGACATAGGGATTATAAAATATACCAATTTATTAATATAAAAAAGACTTTAGGTAAACTTTTCATTACGTTTCTCGGCTCATTACGAAATTTAAGAAATTCTAACTTATTTTATGGCACCCTTCCATTATAAATGAACTCTTTCCATAAAACTACGTAAGAATTTCTAAAATTTCTCCAGTCGCATTCGTAACTTCATTCAAAGTTTACCTAAAGCCTTTTTAGTTAATTATATATTTTTTAATTTCTTTCAGTTGCTTTTGCAAATTTTTTCAATTTTTCTGCAACTAAATAATTTACAGTTCCTGCAGGGAAATTTCCATCTTTATCTTTTTTGCCAGCTGGAACACCTGTCAAAACTTCAATTCCTTCTTCAATAGTTGAAACTGCATAAATGTGGAATTTTTTATCTTTTACAGCTTCTACAATTTCATCAGATAATTGTAAGTTATCAACATTTTGTATTGGAATCATAACTCCATGACTTCCATCTAATCCACGAGACTGACAAACTTGGAAAAATCCTTCGATTTTTTCATTAACACCACCAATAGGTTGTATTTGGCCTTTTTGATTTACAGAACCAGTTACAGCTATTGATTGGTTAATTGGGATTCCAGATAAACTAGAAAGTAGCCCATATAATTCAGTGCTAGAAGCACTATCACCATCTACACCATTGTATAACTGTTCAAAACATATACTAGCAGTTAAGCATAATGGAATATCTTGTGCAAACATTTCCCCTAAATATCCAGTTAAAATAAGAACACCTTTAGAATGTGAAGGACCAGATATTTCTACTTCTCTTTCTATATTTACTACTCCATTTTTTCCAGTATATGTATTAACTGTAATTCTAGCAGGTTTCCCAAATGTATAATCACCTATTGTTAAGACAGTAAGACCATTTAACTGACCAACTTTAAAACCAGTTGTATCAATAAGAAGTGTATTTTGTTTAATCATTTCTAAATATTTTTCATCATATTTTTTTACTCTCTCAACACGCTCTGCCAAAGCTTTATCTATAAATTTTGGAGTAACAGTTTTTGAACGAGAAAGTTTTGCCCAAGTTGCAGCTTCTCCAACTATTTGAGTTAAATCGTCAAATCTTGTAGAAAGTTTACTATGGCTTCCTGCTAATTTAGATGAATATTCAATTAATTTTGCCATTGCATCTTTGTCTAAATGTGGTAATTCTTCATACTCACAGAACCCATGTATTATTTGAGCAAGTTTATTAGCATTTGCTGTGTTTAATGTAGCAGATTCTTCAAATTCAACTTTTATTTTAAATAATTTTCTAAAATCAGAATCCATAGCTAAAAGAGTTTGGTATATTTGAGCATTTCCAATTAATATAACTTTTAAATTAAGTGGAATAGGTTCAGGTTTTAAAGAAATTAATACCATTGAAGAACGTTGATCTGTTGCATTTTCAATAGCAATTTGTTTAACTCTTAAAGCTTTTTTTAGGGCTTCATAACAAGCACCATTAGCTAATAAATCTTTTGCTTGGAATATTATATATCCTCCATTTGCTTGTTGTAAAAGACCAGGTTTTAACATTGTGTGGTCAGTCTTTAAAGAACCGTAATAATTCTCATATTCTATTGCACCAAAGATGTTATTATAAGAATAGTTAGAATCCATAATAACTGGTGCACCCTCTTTATTAGAATTATCAATAAATAGATTAACTCTATAATTTAAACAAGGATCAGGCTTCTTCATTGCTGGATTCATTGGCTGTTGAGGGGGAGGCGTATTAGAAGGTTCTTCTAAAAATGCAGGTATATTTTTTAAAACATCTTGTTTAACAGCATTTAAAAAAGTATTAACTTTTTTTATTCTTTTGTATTTTGATTTTAGATAATTTATATGTGCATTAACTGTAAGTAAAGCAACATTTGACTGCCATTCTGAAATTCTTTTGTCAGATTGACGTTCGATTTCTTTAATTTTACTAATTACTGTCATAATTTGTTCTTGAACAACAACAGATTTTTCTTCATAACGTTTTTTCAATTCATCATCTAGTTTTTCAAATTCTTCTTCTTCAATTACTTTACCTTCAACAATAGGCATCATATATATACCATTTTGAGCAGTCTTTACTTGAAAATCGTATTTTAAAGCATTTTCGTTTAATTTATCTAATAAAGCAGAACGTCTAGATTCAAATTCTTGCTTTATTAAAGCTTTTTCTTTTTCAAAATCATCATTATTAAATGTTTTTTGGATATCTTTTTTTATTTCTTTAATAAAACCAGCCATATCATCTTTAAATTCTTTACCTCTTCCTGCAGGTAATTCAATAGCAATTGGTTCATTTGGAATGTCAAAATTATATACATAACACCAATCAGAAGGAACTTTTTTCTTTTTGGCAATTGTTTGTAGATAATTTTTGGTATAAGAAGTTTTTCCAACTCCACTAGGACCTTCCAAATATAAATTATATCCTTTTAGGTCTACTTGCAATCCAAATTCGAGAGCCTTAATGCCTCTTTCTTGGCCAATTCCATCTTGAATAGATTCTAAATCAGCAGTTGAATCAAAATCAAAAATGTTAGGATTGCAACACATTTTCAAATCTTTATAATTTAATTCATTTTTATTTTTCATTTGTTTCCTCCAAAGTTTTTTATTAGTATAACCAATCTTTTTTTATTTTATATTAGATAAATTAAAAAGTAAAGGTAATCGTGAAAAATGTAAAACAATTGTAAAATTTTTGTACGGATAGTTCAAAAAAATACAAAAGTATTGCATTATTAAATAAAAATATATATAATAAGAAAAGATTATTATGCTTAATGTTAGTAGCAAGCAATGTTTCAAATGAAAGGTGGTAAAAAATGAATAAAACCAAACGAAAAATATTTGAAACTTCAATGAAATTATTTGCTGAAAAAGGATATGATGCAACTAGTATAGAAGAAATAACAGCAACCGTTGGAGTG
>ENA-ORNP01002632-ORNP01002632.1-human-gut-metagenome-genome-assembly--contig:-NODE-2632-length-14392-cov-5.196485_pt1 | contig 14392 bp, 13 predicted proteins | sample MGYA00242119_ERZ509030 | MGnify/ENA primary metagenome ERZ509030 (study PRJEB26280, sample SAMEA2338708) | human gut metagenome | biome: human gut; feature: human-associated habitat; material: faeces... | reverse complement strand
CGCCGCGCTCCAGCTCTGGCCACCGCTCCGCCATGCAGGCGTAGAAATCGTCCTGCCACCGGATCATATTTTTCTTGTTGCCAAGAATTTCTTTGGCGGACAGGCGCCCATCTTTCGTCAGCGGCACAAAGCACAGATGCAAATGCGGCGTTTTCTCGTCCATGTGTACCACGGCGGAAATAATGTTTTCTTCGCCCACGCGCTCTTTCAGAAATTTGAACGCCAGTGAGAAGTATTCCGGCATTTCCGTTTCATGTGCCTTTGCAAACTCAGGGCTGACCGTCACCAGCGTGTCCACAAATTTCACGCTGTCCTTCCGCACGCGGCACCCCGCCATCCTGATGCGGTGCCTGATCTCCTGCTCGTAGCTCCAACGCGGCGTGACCAGATGAAAATTCTGCTTTGTGCGTTCCGCGTCGATATCCGAATTGCTGGCGTAATTCTCTTTTGTCCTCTCGTGGTGGGCGCTCAGCGCCTTGGACGCACCGCCTTTATGCTTGGCAAATCGTAAAATGGCATACGCCATTGCGGTTCCTCCTTTGTCGTATTTGAGGACGAGGGAGCGGAGAATCCCCATCACGACTTTCTAAAAAAGTGCGCCCGTGAGGTGTCGATACCGACACCTCACGTTCTTCTTTTTCGGTCCGGTCAAAAATGCGCGGGGAACGGCGTCCCCGCGCATTTTCTCCCGTCCCCCGCCGTGATGGGTATAACACACTAGACTTTGTCCCAAAGTCGTGTGCCAGCCGTTCCCTCTGGACTCCCTCAAGTGGTCATTTCCCGCGCCGGCAGGCGGCGGGAAATGACCTTGCCGGTGTACGGTATGTCCGATAATGTACGGTATTTTGAGGGGATATCCCCTCTCCCATTTTTACCGTACATACCGTACATTACCGTACACTGTCCCACCGCAGCGAAAGTGCCTTGCCCTCTTTCGTGCGGTAAGATACGTAGCGGACACCATGATCGCGCAGCAAATTCTCCTGCTGCACATTCAGCGTCCGCACGATCCAGTTCGGCGTGAAGCTCCGGCTGCTGTCCATCTCGGAAAGACATTGTGCAAGCTCTGTCGCCGTGCCGCTCCACGATGGATTTTCTTCATTCACCAGCCGAGAAACAAGCCCGACCAGCGGGTTCGGCGGTTCCTTGAACCGTCCCGTCTCCACCTCGATCAGCGCCCAGCAAAGGTGCGCGGCATCAAAAGAGATGTGCAATCGAAGCTGTTGCTGATCGCGTCCTACCGCCTCCAAAACGGCGTCTGAATTCGTGCGCCTATCCTTGTACAGAATCAGCGCGCCGTCCGCCGCGCCCATCAAGCCATTGGTGCCGGAGATGGTGTTGAACACGTCCTCCGCACCCTCTTTGCGCGTGTGGTGAACGACCAGTACGGTGATCCCGTAGGTATCGGAAAACTCCTTCAGCCCTGCCAGCGTGTCGTAATCGGTGGCATAGCTGCCGTTATCCGGTGTCCGGCCGCGCACCCGCTGTAACGTATCAATGATGATGAGCACCGTGTCCGTATGCTCGCTCCAAAAGTCAGTCAGGCGCTCGATCAGTCCTTCGTCCAGCGTTTCGGAGAAAACGGAGAGGATCAGGCGCTCGCTGTCCTGTTCCGTCATCTGCGCCAGACGTTTTTGCAATCGCTCATAGGTATCCTCCAAGGCAAGGTACAAAACTGTACCCTGCCGGGAAGAAAAGCCGAGAAACGGCTCTCCCATGCTCACCTGATAGGCCATCTGCAAAACGAGAAAGGACTTGCCGATCTTCGGCGCGCCCGCCAGCAGGTGGAGGCCCTGTGGCAGCAGATCCTCCACCACAAATGAGAGCGGTTCGTAGGGGATACCCAGCAGGGTATCCGCGTCAATGGTCTCTAAATTTTTCATCCAAACATCTCCTTCTCAGAAAGTAAGGGCGGGGACCGCCGGCACGCGATCCTCGCCCTTCTACTTGTATTGTGGAGATTTTTTTGATACACTCAGAGAAATAGCAGACAAATTAAAATCATTTGCAGACAAAAAAGAGGTGGCCGTCTTGTTTACATCCATCGCTTTCTACATCGCGGAGAAGGTATTAGGATTGAACGACCGGGAGTATCCCTTGGGAGAATTGACTGCGGAGGTGTTGAACATCTCCCCGGAGGAGTACCAGGAACTGCACCGGATGATGGGTAGAGCGATGGAGAATATGGATCGCTACGAAAAGAATCGCCAGATGCAGGACTGGTTCAACGCAAACGAGGAGATGGTTCGGCTCCACGAATCCCTGATCCAGCACAGAATTTTTCGCTTGATTCAAGAAAACCCGGAGGTACTCTATGAGGCACGGACACTCACAGAGCAGTACACACTGTTTCCGGAAGATGGGGATACGCTGACACCAGGAGAACGGGATTTGAGTATACTGGGTGCAATCATGGACTACGAAAATTATCTGGAGCAACCGGAGGAGTATGGCGGTTCAGACTATCTGGCATATCAGATCAACGGTGAGCGGTTTGAAGAGACGATTCCCCGTCCACCGGTCCCACCAGCTCCGCCGGAAAAGACCAGGGCCCTGCTGATCGTGCCTGGGCCGGTGGAGATGAAGTGGGAGTTTTACAAAAATTACTGCATGACTTACGGGAAAATCCTCATGGACATCGCCTCCGTCTGCCAGACGCTGCGGGCTTTCATCCGAATGGGGCTCTCCAAGTTGGACAGACTGACGCCGGACAACTATGTGGCAGCACTGCACACCTTTCTGTTCCACGAGCGCGCCCACAAGTGGATCGCCAACCCCGTGGACGGGACAGGATTCTACACCCGCATGGACGATGTGCGGCTCCACCTGATTCCACGGGAGACCTCCTCTGGCTCCGGTACGTTCAAGGTCTACGAGTACTACGAGGCAGACCGGCTCCAGACCATACTGAAACTGGACTTCTACAAGGGATTGGAGGCTGGCCACCTGATCCGCCGGTGTGAGAACTGCGGGCGGTTTTTCCTGCTGCAAAAGGGTTACCACACCAAATACTGCGACCTTCCCAATCCCACCCATCCCAGGTACACCTGCGCCCAGCTGGGCTACCGGATTCGGGGCGTCAAGGAGGAGGCGGAAGACAGTCCGCTGGCCCAGGCCCTCTACCGCTGTTTCCAGCGGATCGACAAGGACAAGTCGCGGGGCAACATCACGGCGGAGGAACGGGAGCTGCTGCGGGAGAAGGCCCAGGAGCTCTACCACACGGCCCGGACAAAACCGGGGACAAGCTATGAGGCGTTCAACGTATCTCTGTCCAAGGAGAAACTGTACCCGCTGTGCGGTGTCCAGAGAAAGAGCAAACCCAGAGGACGGCCGAAGCGAAACACCTGAGTTTCACCACAGGAAGAAAGGGGGCGGTGGTTCATGACAAATGAGGAGTTGTATCAGAAGATACGGGGCGGCGACGCTGACGCCTTTGAACAGCTCTACGAACAGCTGGAGAACTTCATCCGGGCCATCGCCCTGGACGCGGCCAGGCGCTTTGGGTGTAAAGATGCCGCAGCGGTAACACTGCTGGAGGATCTGTGCGCTGAAGGAAACCTGGAACTGTGGGAGCGTCTCCAGGCCGGCGGCTATGACGAGGAGACTGGGAAGCTGACCACCTATCTCTATCCCTTCCTGCGTGGGCGGATGTATCGCTATCTGGAGACCAACTTGGGCGTCATGGCCCTGAGCAAGGACGAGATGGAACGGGTGCGTCTGGCCCAGCGGCTCTATCACACGGAGGACAAATCTGTGGCGGAGATTGCCGCACAGATGGGCATTTCCGAAACGGCGGCCGCCCGACTGATTGGGTACAACACCCATTTTCTCTCTGTATTTGACCTGCGGAAGGAAGATGAAGAGGGCGATCCTCTGGAGCGGCTGTTGGCCCACCAGCAGGGGGCGTCCGCGGAGCAGATCGTCTACCGGAAGGTGTGCCTGGAGCTGCTGGAACCGCTTTTTCGGTCGCTGAGCGCCAAGGACCGCTCCATCCTGGGCCACACCTTCGGCGTCTACGGCTATGAGAAGCTGTCCGCCGACGAGCTGGGCCTGCGGGAGATGCTCACCCCCGACGGTGTGACCAAGGCGCGAAAGACGGCTCTGGAGCACCTGCGCCAACGCTACCACGGAAGTGATCTCCACCGCTGGCGGGAGGTGTTCCGGCTGGTGAACCGGGCCAGGCGGGAGCCTCTGGACAGTGGGCACAGCCTGCCGTATCCGGCGTGGTGGGAAACGTTAGGACGGCTGAATGACAGTTGAATGTTTGACCGCCGGCATCGCCCTGCCGTCTTGCCTGCCCCTACCGTGTGTCAGGTTAGCAGCGCTACCAAGGTCATAGGTACAGGTCTATGGGACACCGTCCCCGTGCGTGTCGCTTCAGTCTGTTCGGGGCCATTTCATACCTCCTCACCAACGGGAGCGGCAATCCCGGTTAAGAGCCGTAAAAAACAGAAATTAGGCGATAACAGCGGCCCGGAATGGACTATGACCCGTATGGGCCATTTTGAACGCAAAAAATGATGTTTTTTACAACTCAAGAGTTAGGAAAAAGGAGTGAAAAAGGCCCCTCTCGCATAACAAACCGAAAAATAGAGGAAACGGAGCGCAGAATCCAAAAATAGGATTGAAAAAAGCCAGAAAATAACTATAATTAAGTTTGATGAACAAGACCCCAAAATCATTGTCAGCACCAATAACACGGACGTAAAGAACCGGCTGGCGGCCTACGCCCGCCGCTGAACAGAGTATTGTCGGGAAGTGAACGATGACAGCTGGGGCTGCAAGACCTTTGAGATCGATAAGGGCCACTTCTACTTCCATCTGGCCGCGCTATACAACAAGGAACGCTGGGAGGCTGAGAGAAAATTTGTGAAGGACTGCGGAAGAACGAGAAGATTAAAATCGGATTTTATCAGTATTAAGGAAAAGACATGAGACAGTATGGAGGTGTAGTTGATGGCCCGGTTTGAAAAAATGCGCAGCGATGCCATCAAGGAGATGAGCAAAGCGGATCTCAAGGCCTTTGAGCTGAGCGACAGGAGCGATGAGCTCAAGGAAAAATCCGATCAGTTGCAGGAGGGAATCTCCAGGATTCCCCGCGACCTGCCAGAGGAACTGCAGCAGCAGATTGACGCCGTCTGCCAGCAAGCCCAGTCCGAGGTGAAGGCGGAGGCTAAGTCCCTGGAGGAAGAGGCATACGAGGCACAGGCTGATGCGCTAAAGGCCCTGGAAAAGACTCGACAGGACAGCGATGACCTGAGAAAGAAGGGGGAAAATCTTAGCGGCCTGCGGGATGTACCCCTAATCGGTGCCTTTGCTGATGCCAAAAGCCGTGAGCTACAGGAGAATAGCGGGCAGCTCTCCGACATTGCCCAGGAGACGCAGAAGCACTCCGATAGGCTGGCGGAAATTCGGAACAAGCTCATGGGAATCTAACAGAAAGCGGTGTCCGACATGGTCTACTTAGGCTATTCGTTAGAAGCCGCCCCCGACCTCTCCCTGGCCAAGTACCAGGCTTTGGGAGACAACGATGCGGGCGGAGTGGTGGGGCGGCACAACGCCTTTCTGCGGCAGTGGAACCGCATCACCATCTTGGCCCAGGCCCGCATCCACCTGATTGTCCAGTTCTGCGCCAAGAACCAACCCAGGGAGCGGATGAAGTTTTTGTTTGTCCTGAGCACCGTCCGGGAAAATATGCTCCAGGCCCTGGATCAGCTGGTGAAGGCCTCCCCCCTGGCGGACTACTTCCGCCTCGTCCCAGTGAAAACGGAGGCCCTGAGCCAGCAGCTGGCCTGGGATTACAGCCATGAGGCCATTTTGAAAAAAATCGAGCGGCAACGCAGTTCCGATACCTCCACCGATGCCAACGCCGCCAGCTTCTTCCTGGTGTCCGGTTGGACGTCTGCGGAGGACGCCCGGTTGCGGGATATGCTCCGGGTGATGGACACCCTGCAGGAGAACCTGGCCTATGTAGTCAGCTTCGAGGGGGTCAACGCCTTTGATACTGTGTCCCACGCCCTGGAGCGGCCCATCGCCTATCTGCGTAAAAAGACCTCCTATGGCTTCTCCCAGAGCGTGTCCCTGGACACCACGGTTAAGGCGTCCTCCCGGGACATTGCCGCAGAGGAAACCTTGGACGAGTATGAAAAGTTTTTGACCTGTGTCACCGAGTCCCCCTGCTTCTACGCCAATGTCCGAGCTTTCTCCCAGACCCCCACCGGAGCGGAGCTACTGCTGGCGGCGGCGGCGGGGGAGGCGATTGAGGAGGGCAACGCGGAGATCTCCTGTCTGAGGCAGTGCGAGCCGTTGGACGATGTCCTGTCTGCCCATCGGTTTTTTGCCAAAATGGTACCGGAGTCCCTGCGGTTCTGGCCCACCTTGTTCGCTCTGGAGGAGCTCTCCCCCTTTTTCCGCTTCCCTATTCTCCTGGAGGGGGAGCAGATCGACTTCCCCAAGGAGACCCAGGCCAAGCACCTGTCCCAAGGACTGCCCCTGGGCCGGGACAGCTTCGGCTATCCGGTGGCGCTGGATGTGGATTTGCTGAAAAAGCACGCCTTTGTGTGCGGCGTCCCTGGCGCGGGCAAGACCAACACCATGCTGGGCTTGTGCTACAATTTGTGGAAGGAGTACCGCATCCCCTTTCTGGTCTTAGAGCCGGCCAAAAAGGAGTACCGCGCCCTGGCCCAGACCGACATTGAGGATTTGGTGGTGTTCTCCCCGTCGGCGGGCTCTAAGTTCCCCCTGGCCATCAACCCCTTCCAGTTTCCCAAGGGCATGTCTCTGGCCGAGCACATCCAAAATCTGGACGAGGTGTTCGAGGGGGCCTTCCCCCTGGTTCCCCCCCTGCCCGCCCTGCTGGATCGCTCCATTGAGGCTGTCTATCTGGATCACGGCTGGGACGTGGAGGACATCAACACCGGGGAGCGGGAGTACCCCACCATGACGGAGCTCTATCAAAAACTGGAGGAGGAGTTGGAAAAGACCGACTACGACGGGGAAGTGCGGGGGAACATGAAGTCTGCCCTGGAGATGCGAATATCCTCCCTGCTACGGCGGGACTTGGGGAATGTGTTTGACGTGCCCGTCTCCACCATCATGCCGGAGAACTGGACGAAGTACCCGGTCATCATTGAGCTGGAGTCCCTGGGAAAGGGGCCGGCCAACTTTTTGACACTGATGCTGTGTACCCTGATCCGGGAGACGCTGCGGGCCGACCCCAAGGGGGACTTGGGCAAGCCGGTGCGCCATGTCATCTTTATTGAGGAGGCACACAACCTGATTGCCCCGGAGAGTAGCGATACCACCGGGGAGGATGCCAACCCCAAATCGGCGGCCACCAGCTATATTGTGAAGATGCTGGCGGAAGTGCGGGCCCTGCGAGAGGGCATCGTCATCGCAGACCAGCTGCCCACCACCATGGCCCCGGAGATTCTGAAAAACACCACGCTGAAAATCGCCCACCGCATCACCTCTGAGGACGACCGGAACCTGATTGGCTCCACCATGGCCGCCTCTGGGGTGCAGTTGGAAGAGCTGTCCACCTATCTGCCGGGGGAGACCCTGGCCTACTATGAGGGACTGCTCAAGCCCTTCAAGCTGCGGGTCAATATGTTCCAGGCGAAGGACGCCCCCGACACCCAGCAGCTCTTTGAGCTGATGAGAGCCAAGCCGATGCACCAGAAGGCGATGCTCTTCACTGTCCAGAGCCGGCTGGTAAAGCTCCAGATGCAGTGGGTGGAGGAGTGGAAAACCGCCACTCAAATCTATGACAAGCTGATTGCGGACTGCAACCGCCTGCAGGATCGGGCGGGGGACGGGAACTTAAAGGAGGCCCTCAGCGAGATTATGAAAGACCAGCTGGGCATGAACAGCTCCCTGGAGGTGCTGAAGCGGCTGGTCAAAAAGCACAAGGACTGGGTGCGGGACTTTGAAAATCTGCCCAAGGATTATACCGAGTTCCAGGACAAGGCGGAGAAGGACATCCAGGCGATTACCTATTACGTCACAAAGAAATTGACTGACATCAAATTTTAGGGAGGATATGTGAGATGGGATTCTTCGGTGATGTGGCCAATATAGCAGCAAAGGGGGCGGGTATCTCCGTCCGGAAGGCCAAAATCAAAAAAGAGGTGGAGGCCCTCCGCCAGCGTGCCCAGGAGGAGCAACCCCAGCATGAGACAAGGTTTCGGGAGTACCTGGCCCAGGAGCGGGAGGCCTATCTCGCTCAGAAGGAGTACTACATTGTCTCCTATATGTTTGCTCAGATGATGCTGGGGAGTCACATGGGGCTGCGGGATTTTTCCTTCTTCGACCAGATGCCTCAGGAGTACCGGGGCGGGAAGCTATACCTGGAAAATCTGAAGATGGTGGAAAAGGAGTACTACTCCTTCCTGGCCAGCGCCTTCCGGGACGGGGAGATCACGGCCCCCTCCATGATAAAATCCCTAAAAGATCTGCTCTATTTCCAGGAAATACGTGGGGAGCTGGAGGAGATCATCGCGGCGGAGCCCTTCCTGTCCGACGAGAGGACGGCCTCGGCCAGCATCTTTACCGGCTGTGAGGATGTGGACGGGCTACTCCAGAAAATCCGAGAGCTTGATATCAATGAGGCTTTCTCCGCTATCGCCGCCTTCTCGGACGGGGTGGAGGCACTGGATGCGGGGGACTATAAGGGAGCGGTAAAGCTCTGGCTGTTCGGGAACTGCCAGCAAGAGGACTTTGACAAGATTAAGCTGGCCCTGCTCCACTTCGCCCAGGATGAGAACCAGGACGAGGGGGCGGTGGAGCTGTATGACGTCTACAAAAAGCTCTGCCGCAGGCTGTTCGGGTTCAGCCAGGTGAAAACCGTGGACAACGAGGAGAAAGTAGTGCTCTACCCCAGCGTGGACATGGTGATTGGGGAGGAGCTGCGCCATCTCCACTCCGGGACGGTCGACCAGTACGATGAGACCTTGAAGGACTGGCTGGAGTGCTGCGGTCCCCGAGCAGACCGGGAACAACTGGATGTACTGCAAAACGTCCTCTTCCACCTGGGCGCCTTTGGGCAGGAGAGGATCATCCTGGAGTATATGGTAAAGAATAACATGCCACGCACGGCGGAGCAGGAGCAGCGGCTGAAGTTCCTCAAGGGGAGCGGGGCCTCCGGCGGCAGGGGCGGCGCCTTCCTGGAGTACGGCGCGGTGAACGTCCAGGCCAAAGAGGACGAGCTGCTCTATGACCACCGGTTCTTCCACTGGAAAGCCAACGAGATTCAGCAGTACTTCAACAACCTCTCCCTCAACCGGAAGAAGCAGGAGTTCCCCATGGTCATGGACGAGTGGCAGAAGGACGTGAGCATCCAGGGCCTTGGCTGGGACGGCGCGCGGGTGCGGCAGCTGGTGGCCCAAGAGCTGGAGCGGAATTTTGGCGACACCTATGACGTGACCATGATTTCGGCGGGCGCCGCGGTGGAGGACTGGGTAGACGTCATGCCCACCATCTATATCCACGCAAAAGACCCCACGGCCCGGAATGGGGAGCTGTCCTTCCTGGTCGCCGGGGAGCAGATCACCAACGCCGCCATCCACTTCACCATTATGGTGCTTCTCTCCCACGCGGACGCCCAAGGGAAGGCCATGGAGAATGAGGCCCTGTGCAAAAAAGTGATTGCGGTAAAGGAGAAGCACAACCCCAGAATGGAGACCTTTATCTCCACCATGAAAAATATCCTAATCACCCAACTGGAAAACTGGATCAACCAGTCCAACAACAGCCAGGAGATCTACTGCTGAGAGGAGGAGAGGGGCTATGGCTCTGTTTGAGGATAATATTAACGTAAAAATCGGACGCGTTTTGTTTGAGAAACAGGACAGCAAGGAGATTTTCCAGGCGGCATACGGATTGAAGCAGCTATTTGACGAGGGTGGGAAGAAGGATGCGGTAGCCGGCACCATGGCAGTGGAGCTGGCGGTGGCGGCATACTTTGAGGGGTGCCCCACGGGGGCGGCCCTGGCCGCCTACTGCATGCTGGACGGCACCGGGTACCGCACCTATTCTGACCTGCGGATTCCCTTTGAGGTCTATACGGAGGCTGGCATGGAGGGGGACTATGAGTGCGCCTATAACCTGGCGGTGGAGTATGACCACGGGTATCCTCCCTATGTCCCCCAAAATCCCTTCATTGCCTCCTACTACTTTAAGCTGGCGGCAGATTCCGGGAGCGCCCGGGCCCAGTTTGAGATGGGGAATCGCTACTTCGACGGAACCGGGGTGGAGATTGACTTCCAGCAGGCGGAGGCCTATTGGGAGGCGGCCGCGCAGCAGGGCGTGGCTGCAGCCCAGTATAACCTGGGCTGTCTGCTGGATGGTTCCTTGACTGGCGGGCCCTCCCTCACCACCTATGAGCCAGAGCGGGCGGGCTATTGGTTGGAGCAGGCTGCCCGGAACGGCCACAAGGACGCGGCACAGCTGCTGAACCTGCGCTATCGGTTCAATCAGCGGAAGAACAAGTGGGAGAAGATACAGTGATGAGGGATAGATGAGCACTGACAGAGGAATCCAGATGGAATTATTTGAGGACATGGTTCGCCCTCCGGCCAGATCAGTATCCCAAAACATGTTCCGGTTCTATTCTTGGATATGGTCGGCACCCTCCGCTTTATGTCTCATATAATCCCAAAACCAGTGGGATATGGCTACTCCATATCCCACTGATTCTTTCCCCCATAATAGCTTAAGCCCCATAGGTTCACATTGTGTACCTATGGGGCTTAACCGTTGATATTACTGGATTTTTCTTTGAATGGCATTCAAGAGGTCAGCGGTTCGATCCCGCTTATCTCCACCAAAACAGAGACCGACTTGTTTTCACAAGTCGGTCTCTGTTTGTTACCGGACCTCATACACACAAGCTCCATCTATGTTTTTCCCGCTGAACGACATGCTCTGGCAGCGCCCTCCAGCCACATCCTCATAGAGAAACACCCCCTCATGGGCCTGGGGATATCTGGAGAAGCTGTCCAGCATGATCTCCCGAAGGCTGTATTTCCCGGGCGCCAGGCCAGCCAGGATGCTTGGCATGGTTTGATCCCACTCTTTTCGGTTCATGGCTATATGACCTCCTTCATTTAAACTGCCTTGTTCCAATTTTATTATACCAAAACGCCGTAACTTTGTAAATAACTGTTTTAAGCTAACAGTTGATTTTCTCGACTGGCTGTGCTATCATATGGTCAAAGCATTTAAGACCCAAAATTTTTTGAACGAGGGGGCAGCTGGATAATGAACGGCGAGACACTTTCCACCCGCTTTGCGTACCATTATGACCTGACTTTGAGCCTGGCTCTCCCGGGTCCGGAATTTTCCGCTGAGGACCGGCGCACTCTGGAGAACGGGATCAATTCCTATAATGAAAGATCCATCTACATGAACAACCCCAAACATATCAGTCTGCTGGAAATGGGAAAAAACCACATCAAGATCAGGCTCTCCTCCACCCAGATGCTGACCACCCCGGGCCGCGGCCTGCGGGCGCTGACTGCCATCCTGGTCAAAACCCCCTCCTTCGAAGGCCGCGTCACACCAGGAGGCCAGCTCTTCCGCGTACTCCACGCGGAGCGCCCCGATGACCGCGGCGGTGCCCCGGAGGCAGCGGCGATATCAGACGCGGAGCTGGTGAAGGCACTGGTGGACTATCTGCTGGAACGGAAAGACGGGTCGGCCGCCAGCAGAAAGAAAAAGGCCGCGGTGGAGGCGATGAAGCGGCTTGCCATAGACGCCGCCATGATCTGCCCGCCGCCGAAACAGAGTGAACAGTAAGGCCTTTGGTGCAAGGAGGTACACTGGTTTGAAAAGACAGGAAGCTATCCGGGTCCTGACTGGCCGCCTCAGATCTTCCCGTGTTAGGCACAGCGCAGGCTTTGACAGCGGTCAGATGCAGATCACCATGGGATTCAACGCGGTGTATGCCCCGGATCACCGCATCGAGTCCTGTATCTGGTTCTACGAGGACACAATGGAGGCAAGGTGCTACTACTCCTCCCTGGGTGCAGAACTATGCCGGAAAAGCAGACATATCGACGCTCTTCTCCGCCTTCTGAATTTTATCAATGCCCGGGTCTTTCCATCCTGCCGCGGCAGCGGATATATGCTGTACAGCCCGCACATCCTCTACACACCGCGGATCTATCTGACAGCTGACGGCCGCTTTGACATTACGATCACCACCATCATCCCCTATGACTTCTTCGGCCTTGCTCCGCTGGAGACATTGGACTATATCACGATATGCTGCCCGGAACTGCTGGATCGGCTGGCTCTCCCGATCTACTGCGTGCTGCTGGGCAAAGAGACCGCGGATGGTGCCATCTCACACATCGAAAGGGAGTTCCTGAAAACGTAATGTCCTGCAGAAGAGTGTCAGAACAGCATGCTGCGGCTCATATTTGTGACCGACGCCACCGCAGCGGGAAGGCTCTGGTCCATCCGGCAGAATCACCCCGAAAGCGGATCTGACGTGCTCAATGTGTATCACTGTCAGCAGCGCGTCTATGAGGAGATATATGTCAAGGAGCAGGTCTCCCTGGAGGGGGACGAGTGCAGCTTTCCATCTGCGCCAACCGCCGTTCCAGCTGGAGCCGGGCGCTGCGCCCCTATGGATCCGCTTTGCCGGTCAAGGGGCTGAATCATAAAAAGGAGTCTCTGTCATGAAATCTTTTACCTATACCATCGTCGATCCTGTAGGCATCCACGCCCGTCCCGCCGGCCTGCTGGTCAAGACAGCCAAGGCCTTCTCCGGTACTGAGATCTCCGTCACCAAGGGTGACAAGACCGTCAAGAGCACCCAGCTGATGAAGCTGATGGGCCTGGGGGTCAAGGGAGGCGACACCGTCACCGTCACCGCCGAGGGGCCGGACGAGGACAGCGCCATCTCCGCCATGGAACAGCTTTTTAAGGAGAATCTATAAGCGAGCCCCGTGCCCACGGTCCGTTTGACATGGGGCTTTTTGAAAAGAGGAAACGACATGAAGATTTTGCAGGGGCAAGGGGTTTCCAAAGGTGTAGAGCACGGCCCCATCTATTTTTGCCGCCGCAGCCAGACGCTCATTCAGCCCGACAAAGCCGACGACCCCCGGTTCCAGGGGGAGCGGCTGGACCGTGCCATGGAGCAGACGGCCCAGCAGCTGGGACAGATGGCCGAACTGGCCCGGGCGCAGGCGGGGGACAGTGCCGCTCAGCTGTTTGAGACCCACGCCATGTTTTTAGAGGACGAGGACTATACCGGCGCCATGGAGGAGCTGCTGGCCGAGGGGTACTGCGCCGAGTACGCCGTGGACCAGGCCGGGGAGCAGTTTTCCGCCATGCTGGCGGCCATGGACGACCCCTATATGCAGGCCCGCGCCTGCGACGTCAAGGACGTCACCGGGCGCATTTTGAACAACCTGACGGGCGTGGTGGAGGGGGGCATCGACTCCCAGGTGCCGGTGATCCTGGCCGCCGCCGACCTGGCCCCCTCCGAGACCATCCAGCTGGACAAGAGCAAGATCCTGGCCATCGCCACCCAGGGCGGCTCCGGGAACAGCCACACCGCCATCCTGGCCCGCACTATGGGCATCCCCGCGGTCTGCGGCCTGGGGGCCAGCTTTAATGAGAGCTACCACGGCAAACAGGCCTACATCGTGGGGGAGACCGGCCAGGTGATCTTCGACCCGGACCAGGAGACCCTCCAGATCCTGAAGGCCCGCCAGGCGCAGCAGGCCCAGCGCCGGGCGCTGATGCGCAGCATGGCGGGCAGAGAGGATGTGACTCTGGATGGCCGGAAGATCAAGCTCTGCTGCAACATCGGCTCTCTGGAGGACGTGGATGCGGTGCTGGCCAATGACGGCCAGGGCATCGGCCTGTTTCGCTCGGAGTTCCTCTATCTGGCCGCCGGCGGCTGCCCCTCCGAGGAGGACCAGTTTCAGGCCTACAAGCGAGTGGCCTTGGCCATGAAGGGCAAGCGGGTCATCGTGCGCACCTTGGACATCGGGGTGGATAAGCAGGCGGGCCGTTTCCATCTGAACAGGGAGGAGAACCCAGCCCTGGGCCTGCGGGCCATCCGCATCTGTCTCAACCATCCCGAGGTGTTCCGCACCCAGCTGCGGGCGCTGTACCGGGCCAGCGCCTGCGGTAAGATCGCCATCATGTTCCCCATGATCGCCAGCGTGTGGGAGGTGAAGGAGTGCCGCCGGGCCTGCCAGCGGGTGATGGATGAGCTCACCGCCGAAGGGATCCCCTTCAACCCGGACACCGAGATCGGCATCATGATCGAGACTCCCGCCGCCGTGTTCATGGCGCCTGAGCTGGCCCGGCTGGTGGACTTCTTTTCCGTGGGCACCAACGACCTGACTCAGTACACGCTGGCCTGTGACCGACA
>ENA-ORNP01002630-ORNP01002630.1-human-gut-metagenome-genome-assembly--contig:-NODE-2630-length-14421-cov-2.718641_pt1 | contig 14421 bp, 11 predicted proteins | sample MGYA00242119_ERZ509030 | MGnify/ENA primary metagenome ERZ509030 (study PRJEB26280, sample SAMEA2338708) | human gut metagenome | biome: human gut; feature: human-associated habitat; material: faeces... | reverse complement strand
GTGGAAAGTGTAGGTCTTCATCTGGTCAGCGACCGCGGAGACGCAGTGGAATAACGATTCGCGTAAGCAGCGAAGCGAAAGGAGAATGCAATATGAAATTCACATATCCGGCAGTGATTGGAAAAGAAGAAAATGGTTCCTGGAAAGCAGTACTTCCGGATCTGGCCTGCTGTGAGGCGGAGGCAGAAACTCTGGAGGAAGTGATTGAGAAAGCCAATGCAGCCCTTTACGACTGGATTGAACTGGAACTTTCCGAGGATGAGGTGAATCTTCCCCCGATTTCGGATCCAAGAGATCTGGAACAGCATCTGAAGGAGGGGCAGCAGATCAGACAGATCTGCGTAAATATCCGTTTGTTTGATGGATGGGATGAGTAAAAATTATGAGACTATTGGTAGCGGAAGACGAACGGGATTTAAATGAGATTATCCTGCAGAAGTTAAAATCAGAGGGATACAGTGTGGATGCCTGCTATGACGGGGCAGAAGCCATGGATATTCTCTCTTATACAGAGTATGATGCAGTACTTCTGGATATTATGATGCCGAAAGCGGATGGATATCAGGTACTGGCGGCTCTGCGCGCGTCAGGAAAAGAGACTCCGGTTTTGTTTCTGACGGCGAGAGATGCCATTGAAGACCGGGTAAGAGGGTTGGACAGCGGAGCCTGCGATTATCTGGTAAAACCATTTTCACTGGAAGAACTGGCGGCAAGAGTCCGGGCGGCACTCCGCATTTCTCATGGAAAATCCACCAATCTGTTGACAATTGATGATCTGACGGTGGATTGTGGAGCCCATCGTGTGACCCGTGGTGGAAAACTCATCGAACTTTCCGCAAAAGAGTATGCACTTCTGGAATATCTCATGCTGAATCAGGGCATCGTGTTATCCAGAGAAAAGATAGAAAACCATATCTGGAATTTTGACTATGAAGGCGGAACCAATGTGGTAGACGTTTATATCAGCTATCTGAGAAAGAAAATCGATGGTGGACATGAAAAACGTCTGATTCACACCGTACGTGGCCGCGGCTACGTGCTCAGGGAGGAAGCATAGTGAAAAAATGGTCCATCCGTATGAAGATCACATTATGGTTTGCAGGGGCACTGGTTTTGATGGTGGCTCTGACTTATGGTGTTCTTTTATCGGTCAGTCATCAGGTGATTCAGAAGACCGTCAGGGACGGACTGATCGAGACGGTGGAAAATAATGTAGATGAAATTGAATTTTATGAGACTCTGGATGAAATGAATCTTGCCGGCGATGTAGATCAGTTTATGGCCTGGAAGGACGGATATCTGGAAGTAGATGACGACTTTCTGGATCAGGTGAACGGGATCTATACGGCATTGTATGACAGCAGCCAGAGTCTTCTTTATGGAGAAAATCCGATTGCCATGGAAAGTCTGGAAATACCGTTGGAAAATGCAGTAATCCGGAAATTGAAAGTGGAAGGTGTGCTGTATTATATCTTTGACCGGGAGCTTGAAGGAGAAGGTCTTGGCGGTCTCTGGCTCAGAGGCGTAGTATCCGAAGAGCAGACCCGTGCGGAAATGTCTTCAATTACCCGGCTTTCCCTGGTGCTTATGCCGCTTTTGCTGATATTGGCGGTCATTGGAGGCTACATAATTGCAGGAAGAATGCTGTGGCCCGTCCGGAAAATATCGGAGACTGCGGAAGAAATCTGCAATGGAAACGACCTGAAAAAGAGGATTGATGTGGGAGAAGGGCAGGATGAACTGCATCAGCTGGCAGCAGGATTCAATGGTATGTTTGAGCGGCTTGACCAGGCCTTTGAGATGGAAAAGCAGTTTACCTCAGATGCTTCCCATGAGCTCCGTACACCGGTGGCAGTGATACTTGCCCAGTGTGAACTGATGATGGGAGAAGAAAGAAGTCAGGAAGAATATCAGCACGCTTTGAACGTTATTGAGAGGCAGAGCCGGAAAATGTCAAAACTGATTCAGGATCTGCTCATGTATACCAGACTGGAACTGAAGACAGATAAATACAAAAAAGAACAGGTATCTCTATCAGAAATTGCAGAATCCGTATGCGAAGATATGGCGCTGATCCGTAAAAAGGGGATTACTCTTACCAGGCAGGTGCAGGAAGAAATTACCTGTTCCGGAAATCAGATGTTATTGACGCGGCTGCTTGTGAACCTTATTTCCAATGCCTATCGTTATGGAAAAGAAAATGGTCATATTTTGGTAAAGCTTGAAAAAAACATGGATGAGATCAGACTTTCCGTGGAAGATGACGGAATTGGAATTGCACCGGAAGAGCAGGAAAGAATTTTCAGAAGGTTTTATCAAACCGACAGTTCCAGAACCGGCGAAGGAACAGGTCTTGGACTTTCCATGGTGCGGCAGATTGCTGAATTTCATGGCGGAACGGTTCAGGTGGAAAGTGTTCCGGGAAAAGGAAGCATTTTTACGTTTCTAATGTTTCTCTAATCTTTGTATTGTATGCTGTACCCATAACAAAGAACAACTGTCAGGAAAGGGGATTACAGTATGAAGAAGAGAACCATTATGACTACCGCCTGTGCAGCTGCAGCATTGGCGCTGCTTGGAACAGGAACCGTATTTGCAGCGGGAAGTATTGCAGAAAAGTCATCCATAGGAGCGGGAAATGCCATTAATTTCGCATTTGCGGATGCCGGAATTGATCCGGTAAGCGCCACAGATGTGGAAGCAGACTTTGATTATGAGCAGGGACAGTTCATTTATGATGTAGAATTTACTGCCAATAACACAGAATATGATTATTGGATCAAAGCGTCCAGCGGTGCAGTGGTAAAGAAGGATGTAAAACTGCTTCCGGGAGCCCAGACTACGGCAAAGGAAGAGAAAAAAGAAGAGGCAAAACAGGAAACCGGCAGCAATGCAGTAAAAGCAGAGACAAAGCAGATTACGCTGGAAGAGGCGAAAAATAAAGCACTTGCAGATGCAGGACTGAAAGCAGCGGAAGTGACATTTACAAAAGAAAAGGCTGACACAGAAGACGGTGTGCCGGTTTATGAAGTAGAATTTCTTAAAGACAATACGGAATACGAATATGAAATTGAAAAAGAAAAGTATTACGCTGTCCTTACATTATCTATGTCGATGAGTTCAGTTCTAGCGATTGTGCCAGTTTATGCAGAGGTGGCCAACAAAATTTAGCGTTAAACAAAACGGCTTATGTTTCAAATGAATATGGAAGTATGCCAAGAAAAAATTTAACAGATAAAATTATTTTAAATCAGATTTATAACGCAAGATATGTACGCTTATATATTGACTTATATACTTCAAATGATCTTGTTTTTGATGAACAAACAACAGTACATGTTGGCGCAGATGAATACAATGCAGATAAAGAAGCTTATCGTCGATTCTCTGATGATAAGTTGAAATATGTACAAGATACGGGAAGAACAGCGCGTATTTTGGGAAGTTAAACACAATGTTTGGGGAATACAGCGGTAAGAAGCAAAGATGTTCAAATGAACTTATGGAACTTTGGTTATGCAACTATGGAACAAATGTATGAACAAGATTATGATTTAATCGATTGTAATGATGGTCATTACTACATTGTTCCTAATGCCGGATATTATTATGATTATTTAAAAGATGGTATTTTATATAATCAAGAAATTAATTCTATTGGGAATGTAACAATTCTTGTTGGGAATGAACAAATGCTTGGAGGGCTATTGCTGTATGGAACGGCATGACAGATTATTTAGAAAATGGTATTAGTGAATATGATGTTTATAATCGTTTACAAAATTCAATTCCATTATTTGGTGCTAAATTATGGGGTAAAGATGATAAAACTTTAAGCCAAGCGAATAATTTAAGAGTTACACTTGGAGATGCTCCAGGTACAAACTTTGGTTATGAAACGATAAAGATGAAAACGTTATTGCTCATTATGATTTAGGTAATTTAGATTAATTAAAAGATTATGAAAATATTGAACTTGCTTTATTAGATAGTCATGATACTTTACATTTATTAGATGATAAGAGTTATGTTTCTACATCATTTAATATAGTTGGTTTAAATAATGATTTACGTGTTAAAGTTAAACGTGATTCTTCAAGCGAAGATGAACAGATTTTATTTGAAAGTAGTTATGGAGCTATTAAAGCTGTTCAAAAAGAGACTGGTAAAGCAGGATTAAGTAGAGAAAATCATGATTATTCATTTGATTATGAATTACCAGTTAATCCATGGGTTGAATTAGAATTTAAAAATAGAAAAAAAGTCATTGAATTATATGTAAATGGGAGATTAGTAGATATAATTGGTGATGATGAACAAGTAAATGGTAGATTATTAAAAGCAACAATGATGATTCCTTTTGAAAGAATTGGAAGTAAAGAACATGCTTTTGTAGGATATGTAGATGATATTCGATTAGGTTCACAAAAAACATTTGCTTCAATAATGGAATTAGACTATTTAGTAACAAGTGCAAGTATTATTGCTTAAGAATCAGAAAATAAACAATTATAAGATATTATTAAAGAAGCCCAAAATGTTGTAGATAATCATGATGCTTCAAAAGAAAAAATAGATGAAGCTGTGATAAATTTAGAAAAATCAATGAATAATCTAAAGAAAGTAGAAACTTCTACTAAAAATGATGATTCATCATCTAAAAAAGACGAAGAATCAAATTATAGTATCTACAAACAAAGACAATAGAAAACAAAAGAATACATCAACTGCTAAAACGGGTGATGAAGCAAATGTTATTTTATTTGTATGGATGGCATTTATATCGTGGTTGGGTATTAAAAAAAGAAGATTTATAGTCAATAAATACCACTACAAGTAAGTAGTGGTATTTAATTTGTCTAGACAAAATTATTGTAACCGCTTGCATAGACAAACAAGACATGTTACAATACAAGACGTAAATACGGATTGTTACTTTAAGTAGGCAAGACCAAATAACTTACACTTTTTTAGCGTGGTTTATTTGGTCTTTATTTTTTGCTCTTGTATTTGCAAATTAAAATTACATTATTCATTTAAGGGAGCAGTAATGTAAATAAGGAAGGAAGAAGAATATGAAAGAGAAGGTAAAAAAAATCATTGCAGTGGTACTTACATTTTTAATGTCTATTGGATGTGTTCAATCTTATCCAATGGTAAGTGCCTTGGAAAGTGATTATGAGGTTTATCCTAATCCTCATATGATGGAATATCAAGATGGTTCATTTGATATAACATCAAATGTCAATATAGTCTATGAAGATGGTATTGATGAATATACAAGGGATAGACTCAATGAAGTGCTAGCTATTAAAAAGATTAATGCTACAACTTCAACAGAAGTTAAAGAAGATCAAACAAATATTTTAGTAGGTATAAAAGGCTCTAATCAATATGTTGATCAATATGCTGGTGAACATTATACAGTAAAAACAAGTAATTTATTTGATCAATTAGATTCTTACTTATTAAAAGTTGATAATGGAAAAATTACTGTTTTAGGTAAAGATACAGATGCAGCTTTTTATGGTCTTACAAGTTTGTATCATATTTTTAAACAATTAGACGGAACAAATATCCGCAACTTTACAATGGAAGATTATGCTAATGTTGCAAGTCGTGGATTTATTGAAGGTTACTATGGGAATCCATGGTCTACAACGGATCGTATAAAATTAATGGAATGGGGAGGATACTACAAGTTGAATTCTTATTTCTATGCTCCTAAAGATGATCCAAAACATAATTCTAAATGGCGAGAACTTTATACAAACGAAGAAATTGAAACAAAAATCAAACCTCTTGCAGAAGCAGGAAATAAATCAAAATGTCGTTTTGTCTTCGCTTTACATCCTTATATGTATGATGCAATTAGATATAATAGTGAAGAAAACTATCAAAATGATTTAAAAGTTTTACAAGCTAAATTTGAACAAGTAATACAAGCAGGAGTACGTCAAATTGCTATTTTAGCTGATGATGCAGGTAATGTCGGTGGTGAAAATTATACAAGAACATTAACAGATATGACAGCATGGTTAAAAGAAATGCAAAAAACATATCCAGATTTAAAATTAACATTACCATTCTGCACACAAGAATATATGTATAATGGACAAGGTTATTATCGAAATTTCCCGGAAAATATTCAAATTGTCATGACAGGTGGTAGAGTTTGGGGAGAAGTAACAAATGATTTCACAACGACATTTACTAATAATGTGGGACGTGGACCTTATATGTGGATCAACTGGCCATGTACAGATAACTCTAAAAAACATTTGATCATGGGTGGTTATACAACATTCTTACATCCAGGTGTAGATCCAAACAAGATTCAAGGAATTGTTTTAAATCCAATGCAACAATCTGAACCAAGCAAAGTTGCAATTTTTGGTAATGCATGTTATTCATGGAATATCTGGCAAAGTGAAGAAGAAGCGCAAAAATGTTGGAATGCTTCCTTTAAATATGTCGATCATAACAGTGCTATTGAAACTCAAGCATCAGCTGCTTTAAGAGAACTTTCAAAACATATGATCAATCAAAATATGGATGATCGTGTTACAGCTTTACAAGAATCCGTTGATTTGAAAGACCATTTAGCTAGTTTTAAAGCGGCTATCTCTAATGGGACAACAATCAGTGATGAACAATTTGAAGACTTAATCAATGAATTTACTATTTTAAAAAATGCGAGTACTACTTATAGAGAACAAGCTGGAGATTCAAGGGTAAAAGATCAAATTGTCTATTGGTTAAATTGTTGGGATGATACAACAGATGCAGCAATTAATTATATTAAAGCCATTAAAGCAGTGCAAGATGGTGATGCAAATGATAAAATTTGGGATCTTTATGCAGCAGGACAAGCTGCTTTTGAAAAATCAAAAACTTATGGATTTAATTATGTTGATCATTTAGAATATGCCGAAGTAGGTGTTCAACACATTGTACCATTTATTAAAACAATGGATTCTTATTTAGGTGATATTGCTTCAACAATTGTTGATCCAAATAAACAAGTAATTAAATTCATTACAAATCGTAACGATATGCCAACAGGTAATACAGATTATGTATTTGATAATAAAGTGAATACGGAAATTGTTTATAAAACGCCAAATTCGATTAGTAAAGGAACTTATGTAGGAGTTACTTATACAAAAGCAATTGATATTGATAAAGTAACATTTAAATTAGGGACAAACGCGAATCCTAATGATACTTTTTCTAAAGCTAAAGTGCAATATACAACAGATGGTAAAAAATGGGTTGATTTAAATGATCAAGAATATACTTTACCAAAAGATGTTGTATTAACTGATTTGGGATTAAAATCAGTTAAAGGAATAAGAATGATTGCTACTGAAGATAAATCTAATACATGGTTGGGTGTTAGAGATATTGTAATTAATGTCCAAGAAGAAGTAGCAGAGGAAGAAAAAGATGCAGGCACATTATCAACTGATAAATTAACACTTAAATCAGGGTCATTAAATGATTTATTAGATGATAGTGAAGATACATACGCACATTTTGCAGAAAGTCCTTATAAAGGTGGAGAAATTAAAGACTATTTACCAATTGATGCAAGTATCACATTAACTTTCAACAAAGAAAAAACATTAGGAACAATTCATTTTGCACAAGATGCAGAATATGATAAATCAACAAAATATGTGATTGAATATACAACAGATGGACAAAACTGGACAGCTATACAAGAATATAATGGAGATGCATCTGTTGAATTAGATGTAACAAGCCAAAATATTAAAGCGAAAGCAATTCGTATTAGAAACTTAGAATTACATTTACAAGATAGTGCATCTGGATATTGGTGGAAAGTTAAAACATTTAAAATGGATGATTCAGGACAAATCAATGCAACATTTATGTATACGGATGTATGGAAAATTTATCAAGGAACAGTTGCTAACTTAACAGATGATGATGATTCAACAGATGTGGAATTTCGGACATCAGGAGATATAACAAGAAAAGGTGATTATATTGGTTGGGATTTAGGTAAAGAAACGGCTATTGGTAAAATTCATGCAGCAATTGGTGGAAAACGTGAAGCAGGAAATAAGTGGAAAAAATATAGCTTACAATATTCTAATGACAATAAAAATTGGACAACATACAAAACTTATCAAGGTGTTTCTAGCGGAAAAGATACAATAGATGAAAATTTCAATGGTTTAAAAGCACGTTATGTACGTTTAGTTAATGAAGAAGAAAAACCTGTATGGGTTATTTTCTCCGAATTCTCTGTAAAACCTTATAATCCAGATGAAAATTTTGATAATACAAATGTTTATACAAATACGGATTATAAATTAGCTTCACAAAGTGAAGAAGCTCTTACAGAATTAATTTATAATCAAGAAATTAGTTTAGAAAAAGGTCAATACGTTGGTGTTGATTTATTAAGAATTAAAGATTTAAGTACTTTCAATATTGATTATGAAAATGGCGAAGGATTAACTTTACAAGTTTCTAAAAATGGTGTTGAATGGACAACAATTACTAATCAAGATGGTGAGCTTCCAGATGGAAGATATGTAAGATTGATAAATAAAACAGATCATGCAATCAAATTAACAATCAATCATTTTAAAGTGCATTCAAATGAAGTTACAGCTCCATATTTATATGAAACAACTATGAATATTAATTCATCATGGGGTGTTGCAGAAGATACTAGAAATAATGGTGCTGCTTTTGATGGTAATATTGATACAACAACAGAATTCGGAGACTTCCCACAAAAAGGACAATATATTATTTATGATTTAGGACAAGAAAGAATAATTTCTAAAATTCAAATGTATTGCCAAGATAGTGCGGTCAATTATATTAGGGATGCTGATATTTTAGTATCGGATGATTTAAAAAATTGGACAAAAGTAGTAACTATTGGAGATGGTAATGAAAATACAAATGATGGAGACGTTAAATGCATTGATTCAGATGCAGGTTATAAAGCCTCAAGTACTTATCCAAATAAAGTATATGTAGAAGGAACTGCAAACCAAGTTAAAGCACGTTATTTGAAAATTTTAATGACAGCTTCAAATAATAAAAGAGCGGTTCTCTTCAATGAAATCGATATAAATGATGGAGAATATGTACCAGTAACAAATGATCCAGCATATACTTCTACAACTGTAGAAGCAAAAGGATATATTCCACAATATTTATTTGATGGTGATTTATCAACAGCTTATAAACCAGGAACAAAAGAAGCAGGAAGTATTACATATACATTATCAAGTAATCTAGATGTCAAGAAAATGCATATTATTCAAAAAGGTGAAATTTCAAATGCAAGAGTATCTGTTCTTGTTGATGATTTAGATGCAAAAACACGTACAACTCATAAAAAATGGGTTCAAGTAGGAACTTTGAGAAAATCACTTAATGAATTCTATATGCCAGATGGTAATATCTATGAATTAAAAATTGAATGGGATGAAAATCATATTCCAACAATTTCAGAAACCATTATGTTAAATGAAGATGAATATGTATCAACAGCAACAAAAGATTTACAAGATTATATTGATACTTTAGATGTGAAAGAATCAAAATTTACAGCTAATTCATACAAAGAATTTAAAACAAAATTAAAACAAGCAAATAAAGTGTTAAATGAAAACTATGGTGAACTTGATTTGGTAGTTCAAGCCAAATCAGAATTAGAAATTGCTTATACAAGTTTAGTTAAACGTGGAGATATTCAAAGTGTTAAGGCTGAACTTGATGCAATTGATCAATTAAAAGAAAATGATTATACGAGTGAAACTTGGGCAACATTACAACAACAAGTTCAAACAATAAATGATACACTTGCTAAGGGTGAAGCGAATATTACTGAAAAAGATGTAGAAGATATGGTTGAAGCTTTACAAAAAGCGAAAGCACAATTAGTTACAAAAGTCACAGTAAGCAAAGAAGTTTTAAAAAATTATATTGAATCAAATGAATTAGACAAATTAGATACAGATCAATATTTAACTTCAACAGTAAGCAGATATAAACAAGCATTAAAGAATGCACAAGCATTACTTGCTCAAGAAGCTACTAAAGAACAATTGGATGAAGCATTAAAACAACTACAAAATGCAAGAGCACAATTAGTTTTAAAGGCAACAGATAATGAAATCAATGTATTGAAGACTATAATGGCTCAATATCAAGAAAAAGATTATACAGCATCAACATGGAAAGAATTTGAAAAAGCATATAATGATATTAAAAAATCATTAGAGAATGAAAACTCAAGTGATGACATTAATTCATTAACTGTTGCATTAGAAAAAGCTTCTCAAAAATTAGTTAAACGAGGAGATTTAAATGGAATTCATGATTTATTAGATAAAATCAAACAATTAGATAGTAAAAAATATACAGATGCATCTTATTCTAAATTATTAAATGTTGTAACAGAAATATCTAAGAAATTAGAAAATTCTTCAGAAATGACACAAGAAGAAGCAGATGTTCTTGTAAATGAATTACAAAATGCAATAGATTCATTAGAAAAATCACCAACAGTATCAATTGATACAAAAAATGAACCTATTCAAAAACCACAAGTTATTACTACTAAAGAAACAAATAAAGTAAAAACAGGTGACCAAACATCAATTTGGACATTTATGACAATTGCATTTATTTCAGTAATAGCTTATATTGTATTAAACAAAAAAACAAAAGAAAATAATTAAATAACTATTATAAAATAGTAGTAAAAAACCATGGGGAAATATGCAAAATAAGTACTCATGGTTTTATATTATTTGAATAAAAATCAAAAAGGCAAGAATGTCTTAAATCAATTAATTATACTTTTATGACATTTGTCATATTTACATAGATGACAAAAATCATTAAAATTAAATAAAGGGAGAATAGGAGGAAAACACATGTCTTTTTATAAAAATAAAGCTTTAAAAATAACATGTATTGTAAGCCTTATTATGATTTGTTTTGTCTATCATCATTATTTAAATACTGATACTAAACAAATAAAATTTGGAGCAACTTATATGACAATGAATAATACCTTCTATAAAGCTGTAAATAATGAAATAGAAAATGTTGTTAATAATCATGGGGATGTTTTATATACTAGAGATCCAGCTTTGGATCCTAAAAAACAAAATGAACAAATCAAAGACCTTGTTTCTTTAGGAATCGATGTTTTAATTATTAATCCTGTTGAATCTTCGAGTATTAATAAAACATTAAAAGAAGTCAAAAAAGCAGGAATTAAAATTATTGTTGTAGATGCACCTATTAGTGATGATCAAATTGCAGATTGTACAGTTGTTTCAGATAATTATGATGCAGGAGTACAGTGTGCTAAAGATATGATGCAACGCTTTGATCATGCACGTATTGCTTTACTTGAACATTCTAAAGCCTTATCAGCGGTTGATCGTATCAACGGCTTTAAAGATACAGTTGCTTTAAATGAGAATTATCAAATAGTAGGAAGTGAAGATTGTTTAGGACAAACGGAACTTGCTTTACCTGCTTTAAATAAAATTATTCAACAAGGAATTGATTTTGATGTTGTCTTTTGTTTGAATGATCCAACGGCTTTAGGAGCACTAGCTTCTATAAAAGAAAATGATTTAGGGCATGATGTTTTTATTTATGGAGTTGATGGTTCACCAAATATAAAGAAATTGTTGGCAGAAACGAAAGCAATTGTGGGGACATCTTCACAATCACCTACTTCTTTAGGAAAAGAAACAATCAAGGTGGCTTATAAGATGTTACACCATAAAAAGTATAAACGCTCAATTATTGTTCCAACAAAATTGATTACCAAAGAAAATATAGAAGAATATGATATAACGGGGTGGCAATAATGAATCATCTTACAAAAGAATATGTTACAAAGTTAAAAGATTCATTATTGTTTATTAATGCGGTTGTTATTATCTATAATGCTTCTTTATTTTTACTTTCTACCAAATATATTTCAGTGCATTATTATGCACGTGATTTCTTAAATAAAGTATCTTATATTACTAGAACACCACAAAATATCTTTTTTGAATCGATTTTTCTTTTTATCATTATTGTTTTATTAATGAAATTAAGAGAAAAAGATAATTTAAAAATGGCGAATGGTCTTGTTTATATCGAAATTATTCTTTCATTTTTATTAATTATTCGTTTAAATGGTTCTTATAATGGAATTTTACTCTTTGTTTTTGCTGATTTACTTTATAATATGAGAAATATTAAACATATGGCCTTACTTTTATTAATGGCCTTTGGTTTATTATTGATTTCAGATTTTAATATTTTATCAAATATTATACATATGCCAAGTATTGAATCTTATTTATCATTTTATCCAAATTCAAGTCGAACATTTATGTTATTTGCTAAAAATATTTTAGCTTCATTAAATGTTGTTGTTTTTATTCTTTATCTTATTTGCCAAGTTTTAGTTCAACAAGAAGAAACAAAGAAAATCAGTAAAGAACTTCAACTTGCTTCAAAAGTCAATGATGAATTAAAAACGTATTCTGCTTTATCTGAAAAAATGGCAGAAGATAAAGAAAGAAAAAGAATTTCAAGAGAGATACATGATACTTTAGGACATGCCTTAACAGGTATTTCGGCGGGAATTGATGCTTGTATTGCTTTGATTGATATTGATCCACAAAAGTCAAAAGAACAACTTTTGGTAATTAGTAATGTTGTTCGTGAAAGTATTAAAGATGTTCGACGTTCTTTATATAAGTTAAGACCGGGAGCACTTGATCAAAGAACTTTAAAAGATGGTTTGATTAAAATGATTGAAGAATTTCAAAGTGTTTCTCATTTAAATGTTGATTTGTATTATGAATGGGAAAATGTTGATTTTGAAAATACAAAAGAAGATATTATTTTTAGAATTATTCAAGAAACGATGACAAACGCTTTAAGACATGGACATGCTTCTCATATTGAAATTCATCTTTTTGACGAAGAGGAAAAATATATGATTATTATGCAAGATAATGGAAGTGGCTGTAAGGAAATTCATTATGGATATGGCTTGAAACAAATGCATGAACGTGTTGCTATATTAAATGGAACGATACATTTTTATAGTGAAGAAGGATTTAGAACAGTTGTAGAAATACCAAAAATAGGAGGAAAAAAAGATGATTAAAGTGATGATTGCAGATGATCAAGAACTTATTAGACAATCTTTACAAATTGTTTTATCAACACATGAAGATTTGAAAGTCGTAGATGCTGTTGAAAACGGTTTTGCAGTTCTTGAGAGTATAAAAAAAGAAAGGCCAGATGTCATTTTAATGGATATTCGTATGCCAGAAATGGACGGTGTTTATTGTACAAAGACGGTCAAAGAAAAATATCCAGATATTAAAATCATTATTCTTACCACTTTTGATGATGATGAATTTGTCTTTAGTGCTTTAAAATATGGAGCAAGCGGTTATTTATTAAAAGGTGTCAGCATGGATGAACTTTATCATGCCATTTGTACAGTTTATAATGGTGGAGCGATGATCAATCCTGATATTGCGACAAAAGTATTTAAACTTTTTTCCAAGATGTCTATGAGTAATTATGCTATCCAAGTCGATGATTCTTTATCAAAAGATTTGACACAGGCTGAATTGAAAGTCATTCAACAAGTTGGTTTTGGTTTATCTAATAAAGAAATTGCTCAAAAACTTTATTTATCAGAAGGAACTGTGCGTAATTATGTTAGCATTGTTTTGTCAAAATTAGAATTACGTGATCGTACGCAACTTGCCATTTGGGCTGTTCAAACAGGGGTCACAATGCAAGAATTTGGTGACGATAATGACTAGAATAAAAAAGGGTATTCTTACATTAGTAAGTCTTTCTTTAGTTCTTATTTATTGCTTGATCAATGATCCAAGTCGTGATATTACTCTTACTTTAGGACTTTATGTCGGAAGCAGTTGGGATGTGCCTAATGGGGAAAGTTATCAAGTTATTGATCAAGCAATCAAGAAATTTGAAAAGAAATACCCCAATGTTCATTTTGAATATAAAAGTGGAATTATAAAAGATGATTATTCTTCATGGCTTGCTAATGAAATTACCAAAGGAACAACACCTGATGTGTTTATGGTACTTCCTGATGATTTTAATACGTTATCTTCTATTGGTATTTTAAAGAATTTAGATCGACTTATTAAAGAAGAACGAATAGATACTTCTCTTTTTTATCAAAGTGCTTTATTTGCTGGAAATAATGGAAGTCAATATGCACTTCCTTATGAAATCAATCCAACAATTATGTGTATCAATCATGATTTACTTACCAAAGAAGGTATTGCTATTCCTTCAAGTAATTGGACCATTGATGATTTTTATAATATTAGTAATCAAGTTACAAAG
>ENA-ORNP01002602-ORNP01002602.1-human-gut-metagenome-genome-assembly--contig:-NODE-2602-length-14545-cov-3.239752_pt1 | contig 14545 bp, 10 predicted proteins | sample MGYA00242119_ERZ509030 | MGnify/ENA primary metagenome ERZ509030 (study PRJEB26280, sample SAMEA2338708) | human gut metagenome | biome: human gut; feature: human-associated habitat; material: faeces... | reverse complement strand
CAGTGCGGACATTTGCATACATAGCCGCAGGCACGGCACGAGACAAATCCTGCATAGCCGCGCCGGTTCAAAAACAGCATCGACTGCTCTTTCCTCGCCAGACGATCCCTTAATTTTTCCTGCAGGCTCACCGAAAAAATCGACCGGTTGCCATTTCGCAGCTCTTCGCGAAGGTCTGCGATTTCCACTCTGGGAAGGCTTCCGCCGGTCAGCCGCTTCGTCAGTTTATAAAAATGATAGTCCCCCCTCTGAGCACGACTGTAAGCTTCCAGCGAAGGCGTTGCGGAACCCAGCACCAGCGTTGCACCGGAAAGCTCAGCGAGCTTCTGAGCTGTCTCCCGCGCGTGATACTTCGGGCTCGTTTCACTTTTATAGCTCAGCTCATGCTCCTCGTCCATCAGGATCATCCCGAGGTTTGGAAACGGCACAAACAGCGCCGACCTTGGACCGATGATAACATCCAGCTCCCCTCGCTCTGCCCGCCTGCACTGATCCTGTTTTTCCCCGACGCTGAGCGTCGAGTTCATCACGGAAACCCGGTCGCCGAAGCGCGCCGTAAACCGCTGCACCGTCTGATAGGTCAGCGCGATTTCCGGGATCAGCACGATGGACTGTCGTCCTCTTTTTATCATGCCCTCAATGAGCGCCAGATAAACCTCTGTTTTTCCGCTGCCCGTAATACCGTGGATCAGGCTCGGTCGGCGGTCATTTTGGTCAAAAGCGTTTAAAATTCCATTTACCGCCCCTTGCTGTTCCTCCGAAAGCGTCTTTTTTTCCGTTTCTTCACCCATTCTCCGGATCGGGTTACGGTACGCTACAGAAGCATGTACCTTTAACACGCCGTCGGATTCCAGCTTGCTGATTACAGACGACGGAACTTTTAACCTTTTGGTCGCTGCCTCCCACGAAATCGTCCGGTTCGTCATAAGCTCCTGTAACAGTCGGAGCCTCGCTGTCTGATGCTTTCTTTCCATCTGCGCAGCCAGCTCCTGCGTTTGTGCATCCTGTAACAGCAGCTCAATGCTTTTTCGCTCTTTTTCCCCGACGGTCGCCCTCGCAGGCAAAACGGTTTTCAGAGCCTGTATCATCGTAGAACCGTACTGCTGCTTCATCCACGCCGCCAGCACGATCAACCGCTGTGATGGTTCCTTTGTTCCCGGAAGCACAGAATCGATCTCTTTCATCCGTTCCCGCGGGAACTCCGAATGATCCGTCACCTCGATCACATAGCCGGTGCGCAGCACATTTCCTGCGCCAAACGGGATTTTTACCCGCACGCCGGGTGTCACGCTGTCTGCCAGGCGCTCCGGAATCCGGTAGCCGAAGGGCCGATCCACTTTTTCATGGGAGATATCCACGATCACGTTCGCAAATTCTTTTTTCAAAAAGAAATTCCTCTTTCTTTCAAGATATCCGCAATCAAATCTCTTTCATCCATCGGATATTTCACACCCTTAATTTCCTGATAATCCTCGTGTCCCTTACCGGCGAGCACAATGATGTCGCCGGGCTGCCCGTGGTCGATCGCATAGGCAATGGCTTCTTTGCGGTCCGGGATGGAAATATAGACGCCATCTGTCTTTTTCATGCCTGTAATAATGTCTTCGATAATCGCCTCCGGCTCTTCAAAACGCGGGTTGTCGGACGTGATGATCGTAAAGTCCGCAAGATTTCCGGACACCTCTCCCATCTCAAACCGGCGCTCCCGGGAACGGTTGCCCCCACAGCCGAACACGCAGACCAGCCTTCCGTGCTCATACTCCTTTAACGTCGTCAGCAGACTTTTCAACGCCATCGCATTGTGGGCATAATCAATCATCAGGGTAAACGCATTCGAAACCTTGACCATTTCGATACGTCCCTTAACCTTTGCTGCCAGAAGCGCCTTACAGATATCCGCCTCCGACACCTTAAAATGTCTGCAGATCGCAATCGCAGTCAGCGCGTTGTATACCGAAAACCTTCCCGGCATCGCGATTTCTGCATGGAAATTCATCAATCCGGTCACATCAAAGGCGATGCCGAGATGTCCCTGTCTGTTTGTAAACTGCAGGTTCTGTGCGCGCAGGTCGGCTTTTTTAGACATGCCGTAGGTTTCCAGACTGCAGGTGTGCTCCTTTGTAATAAGCTGCCAGTGCACATCATCACAGTTTGCAATCCCGACGCGGCACTGTTTAAACAGCAGACTCTTACAATGCGCATATTCTTCAAAGCTCCCATGCTCGTTCGGTCCGATATGATCCGGCTCCAGATTTGTAAAAATACCGAAATCGAATACAAAGCCCTGGGTCCGGTGGAGCATCAGCGCCTGAGAGGAAACCTCCATTACAACGGTATCGCAGCCAGATTCCACCATTTTGGCAAAATATTCCTGCAAAAGATACGACTCCGGCGTCGTATTGACCGCGTGAATATGCGTGTCTCCGATAATAATTTCAATGGTTCCGACCAGTCCTACCTTTCGTCCCGCATTTTCCAGGATGGATTTTACCAGATAAGTGGTCGTCGTCTTGCCCTTCGTTCCGGTGATGCCGATCGTCGTCAGTTTTTTCGCCGGATGGTCAAACCACGCCGCAGATACGAACGCGAGGGCATAGCGGGTATCCTCCACCCGGATCAGGGTCGTTTCCGACTGTTTCGAAAGCTCTACTTCTTGGGATACGATAATCGCAGCCGCTTTTTTCTCTGCAGCCTCTGCGGCAGCCTGATGTCCGTCAAAATTTGCCCCCTTGATGCAGACAAACAGACAGCCTTCTACAATTTTTCGGGAGTCATAAACGACCGCCGTAATTTCTTTTTCCAGATTTCCTCTTTCACAGGTAAAGGTAAGCTCACTCAAAAGCTCTTTCAATGCTTTCATGAAATCGGTCTCCTTTCCGATCCGCTGCAGTTTCGCAGGAACGAACTATTACAATTTACAATCATAGCATATTGGCAGACATCCTGCAATTTAGTACAGATTTTTCACCTTAAATTCACGCTCCACCTCGCGACGCTGATCCTTCTTTGCAATATCCTGCCGCTTGTCGTAGAGCTTTTTGCCGCGGCAGAGACCGATCTCCATCTTTGCGCGCCCGTCCTTAAAATAGACCTGCAGCGGCATGATCGTATAGCCTTTTTCCTTACATTTTGCGGCAAGCTTTAAAATCTCCGCTTTGTGCAGCAGAAGCTTTCTCGTGCGCAGCGGGTCTTTGTTGAACAGATTTCCCTTTTCATAGGGGGAAATATGCATGCCATAAACGTACATTTCGCCGTTGTCTTCCTGTATAAACGCTTCTTTAATGCTGCACTTTCCAAGGCGCAGGCTCTTTACCTCCGTCCCGGCGAGTGCAAGACCGGCTTCCCAGGTTTCCTCTACAAAATAATCGTGATATGCTTTTTTATTGTTCGCGACCAGTTTCTGTGCTGATTTTGCCATCGTTTCCTCTCTTTTCCGCCTCTTCCAGCTCAAAATCCACCGTTCCGGCATACCGGTTTGCCCCCGTCACCCGAACCGTCACCGTTTCGCCCAGCTGATAGGTTTTGCCTGTGTGTTCGCCGACCAGCGCAGAGTTTTCTTCATCGAAGATAAAATAATCGCTGCGCAGGCTCGATACCGGAACCAGTCCTTCCACCGTATTCGGAAGCTCTGCATAAAAGCCCCAGCCCGTCACACCGGAAATGACTGCTTCCATCGTCTCCCCGATATGCTTTTCCATATACTGCGCCTTTTTCATCTTTTCACAGATGCGCTCCGCCTCATCCGCACGCCGCTCTGTCTCGGACGAATGCTTTGCTACGCCGTTTAAAATGTCTTCATAATGCTCTTTTCGCTTTTCGGTTAACCGTCCCCGCAGAAACTCCTTGATAATCCGGTGAATCTGTAAATCGGGATATCGCCTGATTGGGGACGTAAAATGGCAATAATGTGTTGCTGCCAGTCCAAAATGTCCGCTGCATTCCGGCGAATAGACCGCGCGCTTCATGCTGCGCAGAATCAGTCTCGACAGCATCGCTTCCTCCGGCGTCCCTTCGATCTGATCCAGAAGCTTTTGCAGCTGCTTCGGATGGACGTCTGCCCCGTTTTCCTGACGCTTTCCCTGTTTGCGCCCGATATGCAGCCGATAGCCGAAATTTCCTAAAAATACGGACAACTGCTGCATTTTTTCCGGATCCGGGTTATCGTGTACGCGGTATAAAAACGGCTCCTCCAGCCAGTAAAAATGCTGTGCCACCGTCTCGTTTGCCGCCAGCATAAAATCCTCGATCAGCTTCGTCGCGTCGTTTCGCTCATGCGGGTGAATCGACAGCGGCTCGCCGTTTTCATCCAGTTCGATCTTGCTTTCCGGAAAATCAAAATCCACCGCGCCGCGCTCTTTTCGCTTCTGCCGAAGCACCTTCGAAAGCTTCGCCATCTCTGTAAGCATCGGCGCTTCGTCGCGGTATGCTTCCCAAAGGGCTTCGTCGCCGTCCAGAATTTTTTGCACCTGCGTATAGTTCATGCGCTTGTCCACACGGATCACAGATTCCACAATCTCATAATTGCCGATATTTCCGCCCTTGTCCACTTCCATCAGGCACGACAGTGCCAGTCGGTCTTCCCCGGCATTTAGCGAACAGCACCCGTTGGACAGCTCCTTTGGAAGCATGGGAATCACGCGATCCGGCAGATAAACGCTCGTTCCCCGTTCCTTTGCCTCCCAGTCCAGCGCGGAATTTTCCTGCACATAGTCTGCAACGTCCGCAATATGAACACCCAGCAGCCATCTGCCGTCTTTTTCTTCAAGGCTGACTGCATCATCCAGGTCCCGCGCGTCCTCGCCGTCGATCGTCACCATCCGTACCGCCCGGAGATCACGCCGCATCACGCAATCCGTCTCGCTGACCGGCTTGGAGACGCGCTGCGCCTGATTCAATACCTTTTCCGGAAATTCATCCGGAATGCCAAGGGCACGCACAACAGAGAGCATATCGATGCCCGGCTCATCTCTTCCGCCCAGCACCTCTATGATCTCGCCCTCCGGACTTTTGCCCTCTTCCCGACTCTCGATATATTCTGCAACGACCTTCGCACCGTCATAGGCATCCTTTTTCTTTTCCCGCGGGATAAAAATATCCGGCAGCTTTTTGTTGTCCGGCACGACAAAGCCAAAGTTTTCACTCGACTGGTACAAACCAACTGCACGCAGGAGCTTCTTTTCTGCGCGCACATACCGTCCGCGCTTGGTCTGTTCTATTTTTCCCTCTTCCAGAAGCTCCTCCAAAATACGCTTTAGCTCGCGCCGGTCTTCCGGTTTTACCTGCATGAAGATTGCGAGCTCCTTTTCTTTCATCGGGACGTACTTTTCGTCCTCCACCAGCTCACAGATCAGTTTTTTTCTCTTTTCCAATAAATCTTCCATATGTCACCTGTTATAAAATGAAACGGTGCCTTCCGCCCCGCCGCAGTGCGATAAAATGCTTTTTTCACTTACAGCTACGCTGTAAGTGAAAAAAGCACCCCGCCGTGCGGAGTGCTTTCGTAACATTCTGTACTTCTTATCCACGATATGCGCTCAGACAATACCGCTTATCAGCCCCAGATTCTGGTGATGTTCAGAATTACTGCAATTACCATGAAGCCGATTGCCAGCCATTTGGTAATTTTAACAAGCAGTCCTTCCATAGAACGACCTTTGTTCTTTCCCCAGTAGGTCTCTGCACCGCCTGCGATAGCGCCAAGTCCTGCATCTTTGCCTTCCTGCATCAGAACCAGAACTGTCAGGGCAATACACATCACTATAAAAATCACAGTTAAAATAATTCTCAGAATCTCCATGTTTCCTCACAATCCGCCGTTTTCCGGCTCTCCGTCCACATTTCATCTTTCTCTGCATTGATACCTCTCAATGCGAAACACATTGATTATAACATGAACGCTTCCAGAAAGCAAGATGCGATTCATAACAATAGAATGTTCGCAGAGTGTGTATTCTATTGTATTACGAATGGCGCGTGCAAACCGTGAACGGAACCTCCATGCCGCTCAGCCAGCTTACAGAACTTTCCAGAGCAGCAACAGCAAAAGGATCACCGCCGCCAGTCCGGCAAGATAGGCAAGTCCGATGAGAAGCGCCGCTTTGAGCGCTCCCATCGCATACCAAAAACGTTCTTTTTTATTCAGGGAGGAATCTTCCCACGGCCGGTCGTTTTTGACCTTCGGAACTTCTCCCTCCCGTCTTTTTTTTCGTCCGGAAAAAGGGGCAAACAGAGACGGCGTTTCGATACCGCTCATGTCCGCGATCACGCGGCCGTCGTCCTCTTCTTCCTGCTTATCCGTTCCCATTATTTATCGTAGAGATGGCAGACAACGTAATGTCCGGGTTCCACCTCTTTCTGAACCGGCGCTTCATGCTTGCAGCGCTCCATGCAGTGGGCACAGCGGGTGTGGAACTTACAGCCCTCCGGCGGATTTGCAGGGGAAGGGATCGAGCCTTCCAGCACGATACGGTTCATCTTCGCTTCCGGATCCGGGATCGGAATTGCAGAGAACAGGGCCTCCGTGTAAGGATGCAGCGGATTACGGAAAATATCCTCTGTCGTTCCGTACTCTACCAGATTGCCCAGATACATAACGCCGACGGTATCGGAAATATACTCGACTACCGACAGGTCATGGGAAATGAACAGGTAGGTCAGGCTGTATTTTTCCTGCAGCTCCTTTAACAGGTTAATGATCTGCGCCTGAATCGATACGTCCAACGCAGATACCGGCTCGTCACAGACAACGAATTCCGGATTTAAGGCAAGTGCTCTTGCGATACAGATACGCTGTCTCTGTCCGCCGGAGAACTCATGGGGATACCGGTCTTTGTGGAAGGGCTGCAAACCGCAGTTATCCATAACCTGATCGATATAGTCATTTAATTCTGCCTTGGGAACCAGATTGTGCTCCCGAACCGCTTCGCCAATGATCTCACCGACAGGAAGACGGGGAGAAAGGCTGGAAAACGGATCCTGGAAGATGATCTGCATTTTTGTACGCATCTTTCGCATCTCTTTGGAAGAAAGGTCATAAACCTCTTTCCCGTTAAACAGCACCTGTCCGCCGGTTTTTTCGCCGGACAGACGCAGGATGGTACGTCCGGTCGTCGTCTTGCCGCAGCCGGACTCGCCTACCAGACCCATGGTGGTTCCGCGCTTCAAGTTAAAGGTTACGCCGTCAACAGCCTTGACCTGTCCAACGGTTTTACCGACCATACCGCCTTTTATGGGAAAATATTTTTTCAGCTGATTGACCATCAGAATATACTGCGGATCATATTCTACCGGTGTGAAATCCTTATCGATTGGCTGCATTTATTTTCCCTCCTTCTTATCGTAATAGCGATAGCAGCTGACCTTGTGTGTTTCGGACAGGCTGATCTCGCAGGGGTATTTTCCATCGCATTCCGGACAGCGCATTTCGCAGCGATCACGGAAATAGCAGTAATCCGGCATGTTGACCGGGTTCGGCACCTTGCCGGGGATGGAATAGAGCTTGTCGACCTTCTTGCCGACGACCGGCTTGGAGGCCATCAGGCCGATGGTGTAAGGGTGGCTGGGATGGGCGAAGATCTCCTCGACGGTGCCCTTCTCGACCACGCGGCCCGCGTACATGACGACGACATAGTCGGCCATCTCTGCGATAACGCCCAGATCGTGGGTAATCAGCATGATGGAGGAATTGATTTTATTTTTCAGATTGCGCAGAAGATCCAGAATCTGTGCCTGGATCGTTACGTCCAGCGCCGTCGTCGGCTCGTCTGCGATGATGATCTTCGGGTTACAAGCCAGCGCCATTGCGATCATGACACGCTGACGCATACCGCCGGAGAGCTCGTGGGGATACATCTTGTAAACGCCTTCGCTGTTTGCAATACCGACCATCTCCAAAAGCTCAATGGTGCGGGCTTTGATCTCTTCCTTGCTCTTTCCTTCGCCGTCATGCAGCTCGATTACTTCTTCTACCTGTTCACCGATACGAAAAACCGGATTCAGGGAAGTCATAGGCTCCTGGAAAATCATGGACATATAATTGCCGCGCAGCTTCTGCATCTTCTCCATCGGAGTTTTTGCAATATCATATGCCTTATTGCCCAGGTTTAAGCGGATCTGACCATCTACGATCTGACCCTGGGGACGCTGCAGCAGCTGCATCAGGGATAAGCTGGTTACGGATTTACCGCAGCCGGACTCGCCTACGACGCCAACCGTCTTGCCGATAGGAACCTCAAAGCTTACGCCGTCAACGGATTTTACCGTCCCGACGTCTGTAAAGAAATAGGTATGCAGATTATCAAATTCCACTGCATTTTCCGGATTGTGCATCTGTGTCAGATATTCCTGCTCCGGAACATTTTTACGCTTGTACTGTTTTTCATACTTACCTGTAATCTTACGGTTCTCTCTGGAAATCCGTCTGGATTCTTTCGCGGAGAGATAGCCTTCCGGATGTTTTTTTGCCATAGCTGGTTCTCCCTCCTTATCGTTTCATCTTCGGGTCGAACGCATCGCGCAGACCGTCGCCTACAAAGTTAAAGCCAAGTACTGTGATCAGCAGACAGATACCTGCCGGGATCCAGATAAACCAGTAGTTGGTCATAACGTAAGCATTGTTGACGTCGTTGATGATGTTACCCCAGGATGCGAACGGGAACTTAACACCCAGACCTAAGAAGGAAAGGGTTGCTTCCGTAATAATCGTACCGCCAAGGCTCATCGTACAGGTTACGATCAGCTGCGGGATAACGTTCGGAACCAGGTGACGGAAAATCCGCTTGGAAGCGCGGATACCGCAGGCTTCCGCGGCTGTCATAAATTCCTGCTCTCTCAGGGAAAGGATCTGTCCACGCACCAGACGTGCGATAGACGGCCAGCCCAGGAAACCGAGAACCAGCATCAGATAAAGCATACGGATCTGGGGATCGAGCTGCATGGCATCCATTGCAGCACCCAGAATGATGATCAGGGGTGTGGACGGAATACAGTAGAAAATATCTACAATACGCATGATCAGGTTATCCACCCATTTTCCGAAGTATCCGGCGATACCGCCCAGCAGGATACCCAGGAACGCTTCAATAAATACAACGATAAATCCGATCACCAGAGATACACGGCCACCGTACATCAGACGGGTCAGCATATCCATACCGTTGGTATCGGTGCCGAGCCAGTGGGTTTTGGAGGGACCTGCATAACGGTCATACACATAGGTTTCCTTCGATTGCAGTACAGACCAGGTCTTGGAATCCGGTTTGTAAGTGATGGTGTAGGTGTATTCCTCACCGTCTGCATCGGTGTATACAAATTCTTCGGTGTCGCTGTCGATGGCATCTGCCAGCTTTTCTTTAAAGTCACGGCTGATGACAACGCCGTTTTCCTTTGCCTGTACAACGAAACGACTGACATAACCGATCTCATCGCCGCCGGATAAAATGTTTCCATCTGCATCCATCGTATAATCCTGACCGTCCGCAGTAAAAGAAGCTTCTCCGTTTGCATAGGCCTTTAACGCTTCATGCTTGACTGCGAAAGTCAATGCAGAAGCCTCTGCGCCGTCTGCAGCGTTTACGATGTCCTTTGCTGCGATTGCCAGCACTGTGCCGTTGCTCGAAATCTGATAAAGGTCTTCGCCCTCTTTCTCTACCTCATAGGTCACATCTTTATACTCAAAGCTATCCGCATTCTTGCCGATCGCAAGCATCAGCTGAGCCTGCAGAATGGAGCCAAACTCCTGTCCGTCATTGATCGTATAACGCAGATCGTTATTTTTTACCACACCCACATACTCTTTGTCCATGTGTGTATAAGTATAGAACTGTTCATCCTGTCCGTAAGGGCTTACCAGACCGCCGATAAAGGAAAAGACAAACATAACGACCAGCATGGTCAAGCCAACTACTGCCAGTCTGTTTCTGAAAAACCGTTTTGCAACCAGTGCGCCGGGGGACAGCACTTTGACACGACGGTCGTCATTTAAGGACAGTTCCTGCTCTATTTTTTCTTCTGTCGCTTTCTTTTCTTCCTGCATCATGCTCTCCTCCTTTCTTATGCAATCCGGACACGGGGATCAACCACCGCGTACAAAATATCGGAAATCAGGTTTCCGGCAAGGGTCAGGATTGCCAGAAACGTCATATAAAACATGGAAAACGGAATATCGCCGGAAACCATCGCCTGATAAGAGGTATAGCCGATACCAGGAATTGCAAACAGTGTTTCCGTGATCAGTGCACCGGAAAACAATCCAGGCAGGGAACCGCCGACAACTGTAACGAGGGGAATCAGGGTATTGCGGAATGCATGGTGATAAATAACCTTTTTCTCGGAAAGTCCCTTTGCACGCGCAGTACGGATATAATCCGCATTTAATACTTCCAGCATATTTGTTCTTGTATAACGCATCAGGGAACCAACAGAAACGATCACCAGTGTAATAATCGGCAGTACCAGATGGTTTGCCTTATCCATAAGCTGTCCCCAGGAATCCAGCTGTGCATAGTTACGTCCCACCAGACCATATAAATCAAACCAGCCCAGCTTAACGGAGAACAGCAGCTTTAACAGCGTCGCAAAAAAGAAGGTCGGCAGCGAAATACCCATCAACGCACCCGCTGTAATCAGGTAATCCGCTCTGGAATACTGCTTCGTTGCTGCTACAACCCCCAACGGGATCGCAATGATCAGCTGTAATACAAAGGAAATCGCGCCCATCACAAAGGAAAGCCAGATAACTTCCTTGAATTTGTCCAATACCGATACCGTATATTTCCAGCTGTCTCCGAAATTGCCCTTCAGTGCATCGCCTGCCCAGGTCACAAAACCGAGTACGATCGGTTTGTCCAGACCGTAGGATGCATTTAACTGTTCCATCCATTCATCATAGGATTTTGCACCTGCTCCCTGTGAAAGCTGCATCGCTCTCGTTTCCACAAAAGAGCCGGGAAGACATCTCATCAGAGTGTAAATGATGAAGGATACGCAAAATAAAATCATGACTGACAAAAGCAGTCTCTTGACGATATATTTCCGCATAAAAAAACTCTCCCTTTGTTCTTATCGATTCCCTTCTTCCGCTGTATATCAAGCGGCCGCCTGCCCCAGGCAGCTCCTTGATATACAGCATCGCCCCTGATCTCCTCCTTAGAGGAAGATCAGGGGCATAAGCCTGCAGTCTGTGCGTATTAAGCTGCACAGGAATCGCCGTCGTTTAGTTTAACTCCAGCGTTTCAACTTCGCTCATCCAGCTCCAGTAAGGAGTCATATCAGGAGTCAGAGTGCTGATGTTGATACGTTCGCTAGAGAAGATGAAGCATTCACTTCTCTGGTAAACAGGAACTTCAACGCCCCAGTCCATGATAATCTCCATGGCTGCTTTATACAGGCTCTTTCTATATGTCTGGTCAACGGACTGACGTGCTGCAACGATCATTTCATCCAGCTCAGAATCATTGATCTTGTAGTAGTTGGTCGCGCCCTTGCTGTGATACAGCTGATACATATCAGGGTCAGGAGTTGCGCTCCAGGCTGCTACCCACATTTCTGCTACACCGGACTGATAGGTCTGATACAGTTCAGATGCAACTGCGATATCATTTACAGTCAGAGTAAAGCCGATCTTTGCAAAGGCGTCTGCCGCATTCTTTAACAGCAGGAAGGAAGGATGATCACCGGAGCCGCCTGCACCGATGTTTACCTGATAGCCAAGCTTAGCGCCTTCGGGAGCTGCTGTCAGCTTGCCGTCTTCTACGGTGTAGCCCGCTGCTTCAAAGAAACCAAGTGCTGCCTGTGCTGCTGCTTCATATTTCTCTTCTGTGCTCATGCCGTCGGTGTAGATCGGATTGCCGTTTACATCTGTAGAGTAAGCGATCTGATATCCGTCGTCTGTTACCTGAGGTGCTGCCCAGGAGGTATTGGAGATCGGGTAGTTGATTACAGAAGCGGAATCGCCGTAGTAGGAATCAATACCCTCATCACGATATACTGCAAGAATGGTTGCAATTGCCTTACGCAGATCCTTGGACTGCTCGGATGCAGGATCGCTGCCAACCTTGATGTTGTCTGCGCTCATGGCAATATAGCCATAACCGAGGAAATCATACAGACGCAGTGTGATCACGTCGCCGTCGAAATCTTCGCTGCCGCCGTTGTATTCCGTAATCTGGTTACGAACCTCGGTAGAGTAGGAAGGATCTGCGATATCGATGGTGCCGGACTCTACACCGACAACCTTATCGTCTTCCTGAGTTTCCAGGAAGTTCAGATGCTTGATCTTGGGCTCGCCCTTGAAGTAGCTCGGGTTGGAATCCAGATAAACGATACCGTTGCTGAACTCCTTGAAGGTGTAAGGACCAGCACCCATAGGAGCGGTAGTTACAGAACGAACCTTGGAAAGGTCACCCTTTTCAAAACCGAACTTATTGTTGTCATAATCATACAGAGATGCATCGCCGTAGTAGCTCAGAGGAGCGATTGCAAAAGAAAGCTGATAGATCATGTTAGCGGCAACTTCGGTAGTTACAACTCTCATGCTGTAGTCGCCGGTCTTCTGGATACCTTCGATATGATCTGCGGAATCACCGGTTTTTACACCAACAGTGGAGTAATTGTAAACATCTTCCGGAATCAGGTCAGACAGAGCAGAGCCTGCTGTCTCAGCTTCCATGGAAGAGAAGTTCCATTCATACTGATCGCCGATGGCCATAAAGAAATCCTTTGCGGTAGCGCCGTCAGCCAGCTCGAAGCCCCAGCCAGCTGCTGCAGAGGTAACGTCAGTAGCGCCGTTCTCGGCCATGTAATCAACGATTTCCTGTGCAAATGCAGTACCACCGTCATTTACTGCAGCCCAGAAAGCAGTCTGCTGATCTTCTGTCCACAGAGAGAAGTCTGTGTTGTCTTCGCCTGCTGCTGCGATCAGGGAAGACAGAGTTGCCATACCTTCCCGGTACTCATCCACGCCAAGGATCGGCTGGCTGTACAGAGTTGCAGAGCCGTCATAGGTAGGATCGCAATATACATACATGCTGAAAATTACATCATCAATTGTGATCGGTGTTCCGTCAGAGAAGGTCAGATCATCGCGTATGGTAACGTCATAATAAACGGAACCGTCATCGTTCTGAGTCATCTCCAGATCAGAAGCGGTATAATAGGTATAGTCTGTTCCATTGTAAGAACGAGTCTCACCTTCGATACCTTTCTCAACAATAGCGCCCTGTCTGTCAGAGCCTACCAGAGGGATCTGAGTCATATCAACGATATGCTGATCTTCCACGCTGGCTGCAAAGAACGGAGAGAATTTTCCCTCAAAATGTGCGCTGGATGCCACCAGAGTATCCGCGCCGCTTGCAGATGCACCAGCATCTGCTGTCTCTGTTGTGCCTTCCGTAGCAGGTGTTGTCTCTGTCTTGCCGGAGCCATTGCTGCTTCCGCAGCCAGCCAGAGAACCGGTCACCATGGTAAGCGCAAGCAGAGCTGCAAGAGCCTTGTTCGCCTTTTTCATGTGAATCCTCCTTTTTTTGAAAAAAACACCGTTTGCATCCTTTTTATTTCATGCAGATACACAGGAGTTTTTTTCTTAAAAATTGTACATTTGTTGCAGAATATACCGGTTCTCACAGCTTTTCCGCCCCTGTGATCGCCGTACCTGCAGGTTGCATCGGCCCATTTTCTTTTCCTTTCGTCAAAGTACTAGCCGATGTTTAAACATATTACTATTTTTTTTGCTTTCTGTCAATCCTATTCCGTGTCAAAAATACATTTTTCCGTCACATTCGCACACGTTTCCACGTGTATTTTTTTACGTTTTTTAAAAGTACAAGTGCGGCAGTGCCCATAACTACTTCTATTAGAAGGAACGGAATGGAGAATAAAATTTTGTTGCTGTGACGCGTTAATTCAACAAGTTCTCCTATGACGGACACTCCTGCTGCTGCGATGCAGACTCCGCTGCGCAGCGATATTTTGCACACTGTCTGCTGATAAACGTATTCCCGAAGCGGATATTCCTTGCCCAAAAGCCTTGCACATGCCCACGCGAGGCTGCAGGCTGCCGCCAGCTGCACTGCATATGGAAGCAGCACGAAAATGCTTCCCTGTAATCCCACCGACGGCACGCAGCCTGCGGCGATCGTCAGCAGGATGACCGCAATTCCGGCAGCCGCCATCGCGGTGGATTTCTTTTTCCACTCTTTTTCTGACAGTTCACAGGCATATCGACTGCCCTCATATTGATAGTCACCGTTTTGTGTTTTCCTGAAATCGTCCAGATAGGCCCGGCGGCGATGGGATTTTGCAGAAGACTGGGCGTCTGCTTCTTTGGGCGAAGCAGCCCCCGGAGCCTTGGCAGACTTGGATTCTGTGGCTTTAGAAGGCTCCGAGTCCGTTTTTTTAGGGGGTATATTTCTCTGATTATTTGAAGTCATGTTGAAATCCATCCTTTGTTTTGATTTTAACATTGCAATTTCAATGTTACAGTTCACTCGTACCTTTTTGCAAGCAGATTTTATGCTCGCATGAAAATCTGCTTGCAAAAAGGTACGAA
>ENA-ORNP01002594-ORNP01002594.1-human-gut-metagenome-genome-assembly--contig:-NODE-2594-length-14591-cov-6.452325_pt1 | contig 14591 bp, 15 predicted proteins | sample MGYA00242119_ERZ509030 | MGnify/ENA primary metagenome ERZ509030 (study PRJEB26280, sample SAMEA2338708) | human gut metagenome | biome: human gut; feature: human-associated habitat; material: faeces... | reverse complement strand
TACGTTAGCAGGACGGAAAAGCGAGGGCTTTTGCTTCGTTCTTTTCCGACAGAAAAAAGTTGAAAATGTTTGCGACAGCTGTGGACATGATCTAATTCAACGTGATGATGATAAACCAGAAAGTTTCAAAGTTCGTCTTACTGCTTATAAGTCAAAGACTTTACCACTTGTTGACTTCTATCGCAATGAAGGCTTACTTACAGAAGTTGATGGCTTGCAAGATATCGATTCAGTTTTTGAAGATATTAAGAAAGCGTTAGAGAACTAATGATTATTATTAAAACCGAAAAAGAGTTTGAAAAAATCAAAGATGCTGGTACCCGACTTGGAGAATTATTCGATTATTTAATTCCCTATATCAAGCCGGGTATTAGTACCTATGAAATTGATAAGCTTGCGGAAAAACATATCCGCGCTTCCGGAGCAAATCCAGCTTGCCTCGGATATGAAGGATTTCCATTCACAATCTGTGCTTCAGTCAATGAATGCCTTGTTCATGGTTTCCCTTCTAAAAATAAAATTCTAAAAAATGGTGACATTATATCAGTAGATGTGGTAAACTGCTATAATGGTTGGATGAGTGATGCCTGTCGCACTTATGCGGTTGGAGAAATCTCTTCTCGCCATCAAGAGCTTATTGATACAGCTGAAGAATGTTTCTACGCGGGATTTGCTATGGCAAAACCTGGAAACCGAATTGGGGATATTTCCCACGCTATTGAACAAGTAGCAAGAAAACACGGTTTCGCCCTGACCGAAATTTATGGTGGGCATGGTATCGGTCGGGATATGCACGAAGATCCAATGATTTTAAACGTTGGTCGTGCTGGATATGGCCAAATTATACGTCCAGGTATGGCAATTTGTATTGAGCAATGCTTCTTGAAGGCAGCGCTAAAACAAAAAGGTTACCAGATGGATGGGGAGAGGTCTCCATAGATAAAGGCTATACTGCTCACTACGAGAACACTGTTTTAGTCACAAAAGATGGCCCAGTCATCGCAACTGTTGACAGCAATGTTCGAAGACACTTAAAGGGAGAAATGTAATGTCCAAAGAAGATTTTATTCACGCTGAAGGTAGAGTAACAGAAATACTTCCAAACAGTAAATTTAATGTTTTGTTGGATAATGGGTTAACAATTCGTGCGACCCTTTCCGGTAAGATGAGAAAAAATAGTATTTTTATCGTACTGGACGATCGAGTTTCCGTTGAAATCTCCCCTTATGACTTAACACAGGGTCGAATTACGTACCGATTCAAAAATTAGGTACAAAAAGTTCTAACATGGAGGACAATTAATATGAAAGTTAGACCATCAGTCAAAAAAATCTGTCCAAACTGCAAAATTATCAAAAGAAAAGGTAGAGTTATGGTTATTTGCTCTAACCCTAAACACAAGCAGAGACAAGGTTAAGGAGGAAATTATTTAAATGGCACGTATTGCTGGGGTTGATATCCCAAACGACAAACCAGTAGCTTATTCACTGGCTTATATCTATGGTATCGGTATTCCTACAGGAAAAAAGATTTGCGCCGATGCTAAAGTTGATCCAACAAAAAGAGTTAAAGATTTAACTGATGAAGAAGTTAATAGCATAAGAAAAGTTATTGACGAATCATACAAAGTTGAAGGTGATTTAAGAAGAGAAGTAGCTCTTAATATAAAAAGATTAACTGAAATTGGATGCTACAGAGGATTAAGACATAGAAGAAGTCTTCCAGTAAGAGGACAAAGAACTAAAACTAATGCTCGTACAAGAAAAGGTCCAAGAAAATTAGTAAGTAGATCAAAGAAAGATGTAAAATAAGACTTTTAAAACAGTGTAAAACTGTTATATAAGGAGGGAAATAAGAACAATGGCTAACAAAAATGTTGCAAAAAAACCAGTAGCTAGAAGAAATAGAAAAAACATCGATAAAGGTGCTGCACATATTCATTCTAGTTTCAATAATACAATAGTAACAATAACAGATACAAACGGAAATACAATTTCATGGGGAAGTGCTGGAGGACAAGGTTTCAAAGGTTCAAGAAAAAGCACACCATTCGCAGCTGGAGAAGTTGCTGAAAAAGCAGCTAAAGAAGCTATGGAACATGGATTAAAAACAGTTGAAGTATATGTTAAAGGTCCAGGAGCAGGTAGAGAATCAGCAATAAGATCTTTACAAGCTGCAGGATTAGAAATCAGTAGCATCAAAGATGTTACACCAATCCCACATAACGGATGTAGACCACCAAAAAGAAGAAGAGTATAATTTTTTATACTTAGGTGGATTATAAAAAAAGAAATTTAAAATTAAGAATATAAATAAAATATAATGAAAGAGGTGTAAAAGATGGCACGTTATACAGACGAACAATGTCGTATTTGCCGTAGAGAAGGACAAAAATTGTTCTTAAAAGGTTCAAGATGTTATTCTGATAAATGCAGTATTTCTAGAAGAAATTATGCTCCAGGACAACACGGACAAAAAAGAGCTAAACTTTCTGAATACGGAACTCAATTAAGAGAAAAACAAAAAACAAAATCATACTATGGAGTTGGAGAAAAACAATTTAGAGGATATTTCGAAATGGCATCTAATAAAAAAGGAATCACAGGTGAAAACTTACTACAAATATTAGAAAGCAGATTAGATAATGTTGTATATAGATTAGGATTTGGAGCTTCAAGAGCTCAAGCAAGACAACTTGTAAACCATGGACAATTTGCAGTTAATGGACAAAGAGTTGATATACCATCTTACTTAGTTAAAGCAGGAGATGTTATAACAGTAAGAGAAAACAAAAAAGAAAATGGAGCTATAAAAGCAAATATTGAAGCAAATTCAGCAAGACCAGTTCCAGCTTGGTTGGAATTAAATAACGAAACTTTAAGTGGTAAAGTAGTAAGATTAGCATCAAGAGAAGATGTTGATATTCCAGTTGAAGAGCATTTAATAGTAGAGCTTTACTCTAAATAATAGTTTTTAATTAGAAAAATATTAGGAGGTAGAAATGATAGAATTTGAAAAGCCAAATATTGAATGTCTAGAGGTTGATGATAATAACAATTATGCAAAATTTGTATGTGAACCATTAGAAAGAGGATATGGCGTTACAATTGGAAATTCTTTAAGACGTATATTACTTTCATCTTTAACAGGATGTGCATTAACAAGTGTTAAAATTGAAGGTGTTTTACATGAATTTTCAAGCATACCAAATGTTGTAGAAGATGTTCCAGAAATTATAGTAAACTTAAAAAATGTTAGACTAAAATTTACTGAAAACGAAGAAAAAGTTATGAGAATTAACTTTAAAGGAGAGGGAGAAGTAACTGCAGGAGATATCATTACAGATGGAACTGTAGAAATATTAAATCCAGACTTACATATAGCAACTGTTGCTGAGGGTGGACAATTGATTATGGAATTAACAGCAGATATGGGAAGAGGATATTCCCCTTCTGAAAAGAATAAAAAACCAAACCAAGACATATCTGTGCTTCCAATAGATTCAATTTATACACCAGTAAAAAAAGTAAATTATCAAGTAAAAAACACTAGAGTAGGCCAAATGGTTGATTATGATAAATTAATTATAGAAGTATGGACAGATGGAAGCTTAAAAGCTCATGAAGCATTAAGTTTAGCTGCCAAAGTTATGACAGGACATCTAGAATTATTTATAGATTTATCAGAAGCAACAAAAAATACACAAGTTATGATTGAAAAAGAAGAATCTAAGAAAGAGAAAGTATTAGAAACTTCAATTGAAGAATTAGAATTATCTGTACGTTCATTCAATTGCTTAAAGAGAGCGGGAATATCTACAGTAGAAGATTTAACAAATAGATCTGAAAATGATATGATGAAAGTTAGAAATTTAGGAAAGAAATCTTTAGATGAAGTAATTGCAAAATTACATTCATTAGGGCTAAATTTCAGACAAGAAGATGAATAAAATTTAATAAAGAGGTGAAAGAAGTGGCTACAAATAGAAAATTAGGTAGAACAACTGATATAAGAAATGCTATGTTAAAAACTTTAACAACAGATTTAATCTTAAAAGGTAAAGTTGAAACAACAGAAGCTAGAGCAAAAGAAGTAAAAGCTATTGCAGATAGCATAATAGCATTAGCAATAAAAGAAAAAGATAACTTTGAAACAGTAGATGCTAAAGTAGTAAAAGCTAAATTAGATTCTAAAGGTAACAAAGTTACAGAATTAGTAAAAAGCAAAAATGGTAATGAATATCTAAAAGTTGTTAAAGAAGAAACAACTGAAAAGAGACAAAAAGATATGCCATCAAGATTAAATGCTAGAAGAAAAATAATGACAAAATTAAACAAAGTTGAAGGCGAAGATGTAATGGCAAAATTATTCAATGAAATCGCTCCAAAATACGAAGGTAGAGTAGGTGGATATACAAGAATAGTTAAAGCTGGTCCTCGTAGAGGAGATGCTGCTGAAGTAGCTATATTACAATTAGTTTAATTATAAAATTGAATATATATTATCAAGAGTGGAGTAGAGAACGGCTCGTTAATCCCACAGCAACCTGCAGTATGTAAGGTGCTAATACCGGCAAAGCAAAAGCTTTGAGTGATGATTTTTTTGAAAAAGACTCATAGCAAGCGCTAAGAGTTCTTTTTTTGTTATATTAGAAAGGTTCTATTTTAGACAGATTAAATATAAGAATTTATTATAACTCAAAGTAGAATAATAAATATGAAAGGAAACGAAGAAATATGAGTAAAAAATGGTATTTTACATCTGAAAGTGTAACAGAAGGACATCCAGATAAATTATGTGATTATATATCAGATACAATATTAGATGAAGCATTAAAACAAGATAAATATTCGAGAGTTGCAATAGAAACATTTGCATCTGCAAATCAAATAACAATAGCAGGACAATTAACAACAAATGCAACATTAGATATAGAAAAAATAGTAAGAGATAGAATAAAAGAAATAGGATATGACAGAGCAGACTTAGACATAGATTATAGAACATGTAAGATAGATATAAACATAACAAAGCAAAGCTCAGATATAGCACAAGGTGTAGACATTGGTGGGGCTGGAGACCAGGGGATAATGTTTGGATATGCTTCAGATGAAACAGAAGAATATATGCCATTTGCAATTTCAATGGCACACAAATTGGCAAAAAGACTTACAGAAGTTCGTAAAAATGGAATAATACCATATCTTAGACCAGACGGAAAAACACAAGTAACAGTTGAATATGAAGATGGAATTGTAAAAAGAATTGACACAATACTTATATCAAATCAACACGAAGAATCTGCAGATATGGATATATTAAAAAAAGACATTATGGAAAAAGTAATAAAAACAGTTATTCCAGAAAAATATTTAGATGAAAATACAAAATATTTTATAAATCCAACAGGAAGATTTGTTATAGGTGGACCTTTAGGAGACACAGGACTAACAGGAAGAAAAATAATCGTAGATACTTATGGTGGATATGCACGTCATGGTGGAGGAGCTTTTTCAGGAAAAGATGCAACAAAAGTTGACAGAAGTGCAGCATATATGATGAGACATATTGCAAAAAATATAGTTGCAAATGGATTTGCCAAAAAATGTGAATTACAAGTAGCATATGCAATAGGTGTTGAACAACCAATGTCAATATTTGTTGACACATTTGGAACAAATACAATACCAGAAGAAAAAATAGAAGAAATAATCAAAAAGAATTTTGACTTAACACCAAAAGGAATTATTGAATATCTTGGTTTACGTGAACCAATTTATACAAAAACAACTAATTATGGTCATTTTGGAAAGCCAGAATTACCTTGGGAAAAAATTATAAAATTAGAGGTAGTATAAAATAAAAATTGGGAAATGTAAGAATTTCTCGATTTTTTTATTTATAACTAAATATCCTTGAAACAAACATATTTTTGTGATAAAATCACACTATCAAAATACGAAAAGAGGACGGAAATTGGAAGAAAAAGAAGGAATACTAGCAGAGATAATATATCAAAATGAAGTAAATAGCTATACTGTAGGAATATTTGAAACAGAAAAAGAACAATTTACAGTAGTTGGATATTTACCATTTATATGTAAAGGAGATTCATTAAAAATAATCGGAAAATTTATAGAACACAAAGATTATGGAGAACAATTTAAAATAGAAACATTTGAAAAATTAATGCCACAAACATTATCTGCACTAGAAAAATATCTTGCAAATGGAAATATAAAAGGAGTTGGACCAGCAACAGCAAGTAAAATAATAAAATTATTTGGAGATGAAACCATACATGTATTAAAATACGAACCATCAAAATTAGTACAAATAAAAGGAATAACAAAAGATAAAGCAAAAGAAATATCTGAAAGTTTTATTGAAAATTGGGAAGTATGGCAAATTGTTGGCTTTTTAGAAAGATTTGGATTAGGAGCAGAAAGTGCCAAAAAAGTATATGATCTACTAGGAATAAATGCAATATCAGAAATAGAAAATGATCCATATATTTTAATAGATATTGCAAGAGGTGTAGAATTTTCACAAATAGATAAAATGGCAATAGAACTTGGAATAGAACGAGAAAATCAAAAAAGAGTGAAAAGTGGAATAAAATATGCTTTGATGAAAATCACATATAATGGACATTGTTGTACATTAAAGGAGAATTTAATAGAATATGTAAAACAGTTATTAGGAGTAGCTGAAGAAATAATTGAAGAAGGACTAATAAATTTAAAAGCAAATGAAGATATAGTTATTGAAAAAAGAGATGAAGAAAAATGGGTATATTTATACTCATTTTATAAAACAGAAAATGAGATTGCAGAAAGAATAATAAAATTAAAAAACACTAAAAATGTAAAAAAAATAAGTAATATTGAAAAAGAATTAAAAAAAGTAGAAGAAAGAACAGATATGATTTTATCTGAAAAACAAAAAGAAGCAATAAGAACTATTAATGATAATAATGTAACAATTATTACAGGTGGCCCAGGAACAGGAAAAACGACAATAATAAAAAGTATTATAGAAATCTATAAGCAAAAAAAATATAAAATAGTATTATGTGCTCCTACTGGAAGGGCAGCAAAGAGAATGACAGAAACAACAGGAGAAGAAGCACAAACATTACATAGATTATTAGAGATAGGAAAAGTTGATGATGATGTATTTTATAAGAAAGACGAAGACTTTGAAGGAGCACCAATAGATGCAGATATAATAATAGTTGATGAGATGTCAATGGTAGATATGTTTGTAATGAGTTACTTGTTAGATTGTATATATTTAGGAACAAAGTTAATTCTTGTAGGAGATACAGACCAGTTGCCATCAGTAGGACCTGGAAGTGTTTTAAAAGATATAATATCATCTGAAAAAATTTCAACAGTACATTTAGATAAAATATTTAGACAGGCAGCAAGAAGTAAAATAATAGTAAATGCACATAGAGTAAACAATGGTCAAAAATTTATACAAAAAGATGATTCAGAATTATCAGAAAATGCAAAAGAAGATTTTTTCTTTATAAAAGAAAATAATCAAGAAAAAATATTAGAACAAGTTTTATCATTATGTAATGGAAGATTAAAAAAGTTCGGAGACTATGACTTTTTTGAAAATATTCAAGTATTAACACCAACTAAAAAAGGAATGTTAGGAACAAAAGAATTAAATAAATCATTACAACAAGAATTAAATCCGCCAAGAGAAGGTGAACCAGAAAAAGCAAGTATGGGAGTAATATTCAGAATTGGTGATAGAATAATGCAAACCAAAAATAATTATGATATGTATTGGGAAAGAAGAGAAGGAGACTCTATAGAAACTGGAAATGGTGTATTTAATGGTGAGATTGGAACAATAACAAATATAAATGAAAAAGAAAAAAATATAAGAATAAAATTCGATGATGATAAAGTTTGTTGGTATGAATTCAATGATTTAGAACAAATAGATCATAGTTATTGTATAACAATACACAAAGCACAAGGAAGTGAATTTGATGTTGTTATAATGATTGTACCACAAGCTGCACCAATGCTTTTAACACGAAATTTATTATATACAGGATTAACAAGAGCTAAAAAATTATTGATTGTAATTGGAAATGATAGAGTTGTAGACTTTATGATAAATAATGTAGATAGTAAAAAAAGAAATACAGGATTGGAATATAAATTGAAAAATACTTAGAGTAATGATATAATAAATTCATAAAATTTTTATAGGAGAAAGAATAGTGTCAGATAAAGAGAATGTTTTAATATTAGATAGAATAAGCGATTTTAATAGTGTAATAAGTTTTTATGAAGAAACAGCAGAACTTATAACAAAATTAAGACCCAATATAACAATGACAGAATTAAAAGATGAATTTGAAAGTCTTTCGCAATATGAAAAAATAGTATTTGCAGCTAGAGCAATGGTAGTATCAGAATCATTAAAATTATTTAATATAGAAGAAATATTATCTAAATATCGTATAGGAAATGTAGAACTTGAAAGAATGTTTGAAGGGATAGATTTTTTAGATAAATTTCAATTAAAAAATTCAAATGATAAAAAACAAAAAATAAGGCAATTAAGGAATTGCTTAGCACATGCAATGTATGAAATAAAAATAGTTAATGATTCAAAAATATATATTCACATTAATAATGGATATATATCAGGAGATATAGAAATTAATGAATTTATAGAATTAATAAAAAGTTATGAGAATGTTTTTGATAAATTTATTGAGAAAAAACTAGAAAAACTTGGAGTTTTATATTTTGATGAAAAAAAGCTAGATGAGAAAACAGAAAAATTATCAATTAATAAATTTGTAAATAGTATTACTATTTCAGGAAAGAAAATTTCACCAGAAAGAGAAAAAGAAATAAAAAAAATGGTTGAAAAATATAGGAATAAATAATTTAAGAATTTCGGGGAAAGATACTAAAACGAAGCAAAAACAAAGATCACAACTAGTATTAACAACAGCATTTTTAATTAATGCAACTGCTAAGAATGAAGATGATATAAAAGTAGCAGTATCATCAGATGTAAATTATATGATTCAATTATATTCTATGATAATAGCATCACCTGAATATTGGAGAGCAGGTGATGAGCAAGCAATGGAAGAAGAAAATATATCTATAAAAGAATTATATGATTTATCAATTTCACAATTAGTTGCTCAGAAACCATTTTTATATGCAAAATCAGCAATAGCTTTAGCTAATTATTGTTTTGTTTATATAAGAGAAATAAACAAAAATAGAAATCGACCAATTTTTGAATATAATGGAATTGATTTGAGTGGAGTCACAATAAAATATTTGAGTAAAGAAGAATCAATAAAACGAACAATAAATTTAAGAGAAAAGCTAGAAAGAGCACCAAAAAGAAAAAAAGACCAAATACAGAAACAAATAGATAGATATGGAGATGTTATGGTAAATAGTTCTAATTTGTTTAGACATTTAAGAGATAGCATTGCACATAATAATTATAATATAGACTATAGTAAGTATATAAATACAAGAAAATTAGATGATATTATTATAACTTTTAGAACTTATGAAAAATATACTGATGAATTAGATTTTGAAGTAGAAATATCAGTAAAAGAAATAAAAAGATTAGTAAAAGAACTTCAAAATAGTATCAATTTAGGTATTGAGCTATCAGATGAAGGAAAAAACTCAGAAGTTAGTTTTTTAAGAGAAGCATTAGTTTTTAGAAATCTTGGATTAGAAGATATAGAAAAAGAGTCTATATCAAGGAAAGAAGAAGAAAGATGATTGATGAAACATATAATGAAGTTTGGAAATTATTAAATAATATCCCTTTGAGAGACTACCTAAAAATTCCAAAGAAAGAAATTAGTGAAATATTAAAAAATAAAATTCCTAATTATAGTGATAGAAAGATAAGCGAAGAAAATATAAAAGCAGTGAGTACGGAAGCATTAAAAATTTATACAAGGTTATATTATAACTATATAGCAACTAAAGAAGAAAAAAATAAAATAGAAGAAATTTTAAAAATTAATAGTAAAAATAAAGCGAAAAAAAGTTCGCAAAACTATTGACAAAAATCAAAGAAAAACATATAATACTTTTCGAACAGACATTTGATATTTAACTTACGAAAAGTATTATTATTTTTTTGGAGGATTGCCATGATTACAAATTTACATATAAAAAATATAGGAATAATAGATGATTTAGAAATAAATTTAAACAAAGGAATGAATGTATTAACAGGAGAAACAGGAGCTGGTAAAACATTAATAATTGATTCATTAGGAGTAATTTGTGGCGGACGATTTTCAAAAGAAATGATAAGAAAAGGTGAAAGCCATTCATATGTAGAAATATGTATGTATGAGCCACAAGATATAAATTCAGTAGATGGAAATATTATTGTAACAAGAGAAATATATAGCAATGGAAGAAATACTTGTAAAATAAATGGAAGACTTGTAACTGTATCAGAATTAAAAGACTTTATGAGTAAATATATAGAAATACATGGTCAAAACCAGAATCAACAATTATTTGATAGTTCAACACATATAAAATATCTTGACAATTTTATAGGAGAAGAATTATTGCCATTAAAAAGTGAATATAGCTCAAAATTTATAAGATATAATGAAGTAAAAAGAGAACTAAGAAATAATTACGGAGATGAAAAAGAAAAACAAAGAAAATTAGATTTGTTAAAATATCAATTAAATGAAATACAAGAAGCAAAATTAAAAAAAGATGAAGAAGAAAAATTAGAAGAAAAAAGAAAAATAATGTTAAACTCAGAAAAAATAGCTAAAAACTTATCAGAAGCAAGTCAAGCAGTTGGAGAAAATACAATAGATGTAATAAATAGTGCAGTAAGAGCATTAGAAAAAATAGAAGAAATAGATTCAAAATATAGTTCAACAATAGAAAGTCTAAGAAACATATATTATGAAATGGAAGAAATATCAAGAGATATAGAAACATATTGTGAAGATGTTGACTTTGATGAACAACAAAGAGAAGAAGTAGAAACAAGATTAGACATTATATATGATTTAAAAAGAAAATATGGAAACAATATTGAAGAAATATTAGAATATGGAAAAGAAGTTGCAGATGAGATAAATAAAATAGAAAATGCAGAAGAAATAAATGCTAAACTAAGAAAAGAAAAAGCTGAGTTAGAAACAGAGCTAAATGTAATAGCAATGAAAATAAGTGAAATTAGAAAAAAATATGCAACAGAATTAAATCAAAGAATTAATAAAGAATTATTAGAATTAGAAATGAAAAATGCAACAATTAATGTAAAAGTAGAATATAAAGCAAATGAATATTTTGAAAATGGTAAAGATTCTGTTCAAATTTATATTAGAACAAATATTGGCGAAAATGAAAGTGAACTAGTAAAAATTGCATCAGGAGGAGAAATGTCAAGAATAATGCTAGCTATAAAAAAAGTAATAGCAGAAGCGGATGAAGTACCTGTTATGATATTTGATGAAATTGATACTGGAATAAGTGGAAAAGCTGCTAATGCAGTGGCTGATAAAATGAAAAGCATTTCAAAAAATCATCAAGTTTTGTGCATATCACATTTGGCTGCAATTGCTGCAAGTGCAAATTATAACTATTTCATAAGTAAAAAAGTAGAAAATGAAAGAACAGCTACAAAAGTAAAATTATTAAATGAAAAAGAAGTTTTATGTGAAATTGCAAGAATCTCTTCAGGAGAAGTAAATGAAGTTACATTACAATATGCAAATGAATTAAGAAAAAAAGTATCTTAAAAACAAAAAAATTATAGTAAAATAGAAAATAAAATGATATAATGCTAGTAAAATAGATTATATCATTTTTTATTAAAAAGAGAAAAATAAATTCTTTTTCAAAAGAATATTTTATGGAAGGAATGAAGGAAAATGCCAGAGAGACCAGAAGTAATAAAAATGAGAGAAAATGCGCATGATAGGCAATACGTATTAGAAAATGTATCAAAAGAAGGTGGACTATTAGATTATGCAGGAGAAGAAATGAAAGATGATAGAGAGATTGCCTTAGTTGCAGTGCATAATAATCCAGAAGCATTAGAATATGTTAGTGATAGATTAAAAGCAGATAGAGAAATAGTATATGACTCAGTAAGTGAAGTTGGGTGGACATATTGCTATGCAAAAGAAAATTTATTAAATGATAAAGAATTATTAATGGCTGGATTGAAAAAAACAGGACAAATTTTGTATTTTGCATCACCAGAAATGAGAGATGATAAAGAAGTAGTAATGTTAGCTGCAACGAATAAACCAATTATAATAAAGTTCGCAAGTGGAAGGCTGAGAGAAGACAAAGAAATAGGATTATCAGCAATGAAATCTAATAAAAATTGTTATGAATTTTTAGGACCAAGCTTAAAACAAGATGAAGATATATTAGCAATAAAAAATGGATAAAAATATATTTAATCTAAATTAGTGAAATTGCTTGATTTTTTTGGTAAAATATAGTACAATAGTTATGTTGAAAAAATATTCCTTTAACTTAGCCTAATAAAAGACACCTATTATTAGAGCTCGGTATAAGGAGAAAAAAAAAATAGGAGGTGTTAATAACATGACAGTAGAAAGAAAACAAGAAATCATTAATCAATATAGAAGAGATGAAAAAGATACAGGATCATCTGAAGTTCAAATCGCTCTTTTAACAGAAAGAATTAATGAATTAACAGAGCATTTAAAAGTTCATAAAAAAGACAATCATTCAAGAAGAGGAATGCTTAAAATGGTTGGTAAAAGAAGAAATTTATTAAACTACTTAGCAAAGAAAGATGAAGAATCATATAAAGCACTAGTTGAAAAATTAGGACTAAGAAAATAGTTTAAGATTTGTAAAAGGACGTGTGCGATAAAAGCCTACGTCCTTTTGTTTTATATAATAGGAAAGTTATACTTTCCTATTATATAAAATGTTACAATCGCTAGCCCTTTGAGATTTCATCGCTTCGCTCAGAAACTCAAATCGGGCGAGAACAAATCAAAGAAAAATTGAAAATTTTTCTTATTTGTTCTTAAAGTAAGTCAAATGTATTTGGAAAAGTAGCTTGTATAATGTGCTTTAAACAAATAAAACATATTATAGAGGTTACAATCTAATTACAAGTTTGACTTACTTAAATAGGTGTAAAGAATAAAAGAAAGGAGTTTATGGATTATATAAATAAACCATAAAAGAGAAAAAGTATATGTTTAAAAGTTATGAAACAGAATTAGCAGGTAGAAAACTTGTAATAGAAACAGGAAAATTAGCAGGATTAGCAAATGGAAATGTTGTAGTAAAATATGGAGATACAGTTGTAATGGTAAATGTTACAGCATCAAAAGAGCCAAAAGAAGGAATAGACTTTTTTCCATTATCAGTAGATTTTGAAGAAAAAATGTATTCAGTTGGAAAAATACCAGGATCTTATACAAAAAGAGAAGGAAAACCAAGTGATAAAGCAATATTAGTATCAAGAGCTATAGATAGACCATTAAGACCATTATTCCCAAAAGATTTCAGAAATGATGTAGTAGTTGTTGCAACAGTATTATGTGTTGAACAAGATAATTCACCAGAAGTAGCAGCAATGATTGGTGCATCTGCAGCATTATCAATATCTGATATACCATTTGGAGGACCAACAGCAGCAGTAAATGTAGGATTAATAAATGGAGAAATAGTAATAAATCCAACAGAAGCACAAAGAAAAGTAAGTGACTTAAATTTAACAGTTGCAGGAACAGTTGAAAAAGTAGCAATGATTGAAGCAGGAGCAAATGAAGTTCCAGATGATGTAATGTTAGAAGCAATCAAAAAAGGACATGAAGAAATCAAAAAAGTATGTCAATTTATTCAAAAAATGAAAGACGAAATAGGAAAGCCAAAATTTGCATACAAATCATTTGCAGTAGATCATGATTTATATGAAGAATTAGAAAAAGATTATACAGAAAAAATGAAAACAGCTGTACAAGAAATAGACAAAGATACAAGAGACAATAATGTTGCAGCGTTAACAGAAGAAATTGAAAATGCTCTTGCTGAAAAATTAGGAGAAGAAGAATTCGAAAAAAGAAAGCAAGAAATTGGTGAAGCAGTTTATAAATTAGAGAAAAAATGTGTAAGAGATATGATATTCTATGAACATAAAAGAGTTGATGGAAGAGCAATTGATGAAATAAGACCATTATCATGTGAAGTAGGATTATTACCACGTACACATGGAAGTGCATTATTTACAAGAGGACAAACTCAAGTAATGTCAATAGTAACACTTGGAATGAAGAGTGAAGAACAAGAATTAGATGGAATAGATACAGAAACAGCAAAAAGATATATGCATCAATATAACTTCCCTGGATATAGTGTTGGTGAAGCAAAAACATCAAGAGGACCTGGAAGAAGAGAAATTGGACATGGTGCATTAGCAGAAAAAGCATTAGTTCCAGTATTACCACCAGTAGAAGAATTCCCATATGCAATAAGAGTTGTATCAGAAGTATTATCTTCAAATGGTTCAACATCACAAGCAAG
>ENA-ORNP01002584-ORNP01002584.1-human-gut-metagenome-genome-assembly--contig:-NODE-2584-length-14641-cov-2.635335_pt1 | contig 14641 bp, 8 predicted proteins | sample MGYA00242119_ERZ509030 | MGnify/ENA primary metagenome ERZ509030 (study PRJEB26280, sample SAMEA2338708) | human gut metagenome | biome: human gut; feature: human-associated habitat; material: faeces... | reverse complement strand
TAAGTATGAGCGGACTTGCCAAGATTCTTTTATCTGAAGGCTTTACTGTTTCAGGCTCTGATTCCCACTCATCAGCACTCACTGACGAACTTACAGGTGACGGATGTCTAGTATCTGTACCCCAGAGTGCCGGTAATATAACTAATGATATAGATCTTGTTGTATATACAGCAGCAATTCACCCGGATAATCCTGAATTCAAGGCAGCTAAGGAAGCTGGGCTTCCAATGCTTACCCGCGCAGAGCTTCTTGGGCAGATTATGACTATGTACAAGAATGCTATTAACATTGCAGGTACTCATGGAAAGACTACTACTACTTCAATGGTTTCTGAGATTCTGCTTGCTGCCAATATGGATCCTACTATCTCTGTAGGTGGTATACTTAACAGCATTGGTGGCAATACAAGAGTCGGCGGTAACAAGTATTTTGTAGCAGAAGCTTGTGAATATACTAACAGCTTCTTATCTTTTGCACCTACTATTGGAATTATTCTTAATGTGGCTGCAGACCACCTTGATTTCTTCAAGGACCTTGATGACATTAGACATAGTTTTAGAAGATATGCAGAACTTATTCCTGAAGGCGGTGCACTTGTTATTAATAGCGATATTGATAACCTTGACTATTTTACTGAAGGGCTTAAGTGCAACGTTATTACTGTAGGCTCTGATCCTGAAAAGAGTATGTATAGCGCCGCTAACATTACTTATGATGAATTTGCAAGAGGTTCTTATGACCTTGTTGTAAACGGCGAAACTAAGACTCATATCGTTTTGAAGGTTACAGGGGAACACAATATTTACAATTCACTTGCATCTATTGCTGCTGCTCATTTTATGGGTATTGACGATAACAGCATTATTGCTGGTTTACAGCAGTACGGTGGAACTGACAGACGTTTCCAGTACAAAGGCAAATTAGGTGATATTACTGTTATTGATGACTACGCTCATCACCCTGATGAAATTAGAGCAACAATTAAGACGGCTAAACATTATCCACACAAGAAGATGTGGGTTGTTTTCCAGCCACATACATATACAAGAACTAAGGCTTTATTACCAGAGTTCTGCAAAGCTTTATCAGAAGCAGACGCTGTTGTTCTTGCAGATATTTACGCAGCAAGAGAGAAAGATACTCTCGGAATCAGCTCAAAAGATGTTATGAAAGGTATCAAAAAACTTGGTACTGAAGCATATTATTTCCCATCTTTTAGCGAAATCGAAAATTTTTTATTAGAAAATTGTTCAACAGGTGATTTGTTGATAACAATGGGTGCCGGAGATGTAGTAAAAATCGGGGAACATTTGCTAGGTAATTAACTTATTAACATGTCCACAAAATTTCGTTGATAACTCTCAATGATTTTTTGTGGATTTTTTGTTTACATAACTTTGTTATTTTGCAACCTGCCAATTCTCTTATTTTATAAGGGTTTCACTAGTTTTCGACTTTTTATGCCGACTTTTTATTCACATTATCAACATTATTAACATTGCCCGCAAACCCTTTAAAAATGGGCATTTCACCCAATTTGTGATGTTGATTTTTTAATTCTTTATGCTATACTTCTCCTTGCACCACTTCTCTGGGAGTCTTCAGGTCTCACAGAAGTTTTCGGGGATTTGTGTGCATTTTTGTGAGATAATAATTTTACGAAAAGGATTATGAGACAAAATGTGTAAATTGGTTTTAGATAGAGGGAGCATTGCAGAATTTACTTCTGTATCAAATATTTTTATGGATGAATATATGCCTAGGGCCAACGGAGAGTTTATTAAGATTTATCTTCATTTGTTGCGCCTTGTTAACAGCAATAACGACATTGCTGATGAGCTTACAACTGAAAGAATCGCGGACAAGTTTAATATGTTAGAGTCTGACGTTATTCGTGCTCTTAACTATTGGGCTGAACAGAATCTCATTACTTTGTCTTATAACAGCCAGAATGAGATTTCAGGCATTACTTTAGAGTCTATCCTTCGCAACCGTTATATTGTAAAGGGTATTACAAGCACTGAAACTAACCTTTTGGCATCAGCTTCCGGTCAGAGTGAGTCTATTCCTGTTCCGGAAAGCACAGGACATGTTATTCCTGCCAAGCGCAAATATACACCAAGAGAGATTCTTGATTTTGCAGATAATGATACTTTTAATGACGTTCAGCTTTTGGCACAGACTTATCTTGGAAGACCACTTAGCTCTAATGACATTAACAGTATTTTGTATATGATTGACGGACTTTGTTTTGATGCAGATTTTATTGAATATATTATGGATGCCTGCATCAAGGACGGTTTTAACTCTTTATCTTCTATCGAGAAGAGAGCCGTTGAATACGCAAAAAAAGATATAAATTCAATAGAAGAAGCTAAGGCTGACAAAAAGTTCAGGGAAGGCATTTCTAAAAGCATTTATAAGATTTTCGGACAGGCTCCTACCGTTCCTGTAAGAAAAGAGATTGCTTACATTGCAAAATGGACTGATACATACGGTTTTACCGACGAAATTATTATTGAAGCATGCAACCGCACTATGGCTCACATGCACAGCGGAAATCTTTTCAATTATACTGATGGTATTCTTACAAGGTGGTATACTAACAATGTTAAGGATATGAGTGATATTGAAAAGTTAGACAAACTTCATTCTGAGGAAATGTCAAAAACTTTTCAGAAGAATATTCCTTTTGCAAACGCTAAGTTTTCTAAGACTCCTAAGGCTGCACCTAAGAAGCAGACTTTTGACCAGCGTACATATGACTATAAGGATCTTGAAAGAAAGCTTATTGCCAACAGAAACAGCAAGCTTAAGTCTAACAAGTAATAGCTATTGTATATTATTGCAGAAATATTTATTAGGGGTTTTTATTAATCCGAACATTTAATTGCAAAAAAAGGATTGTTTACCTTTGAAATATAAGGTATCTTTATAGTAAGATTGTTGAGCAATTCCTATAATTAAATTTTGGGTTTTGAACACTCTAATTATTGTGGATATTTATTTTAAAAATTTTTAAGGATTTAATATGGCTTTAACCAGAGATCAATTTGACGTTATTGCAAACAGTTACAATGACCGTCAATTAAATAATAAAATTAAATTAAACAGACGTATTGAAGAAGTCTACGAAAAAATTCCTCTTATTAAGGATTTAGACGGGCAGATTGGTGTTCTTGCAGGACGTGCCCTTAGACTTTCTCTTTCAGGCAATTCTTCTGCTAAGGACACACTTCGTGAGGACATTGCCCTTATAAGTGAACAAAAAAAAGCAGCTCTTTTAGCCGGAGGTTATTCCGCCGATTACCTGGATGAGATTTTTACATGCCCTAAATGTAAAGATACAGGTTTTATTGACGGAAAACCTTGTGAATGCCTTAAGGCAGAGGTTGTCAGACTGCTTTATTCCCGTTCTGAGCTTAAGGAGATTCTTGAACGCGAGAACTTTGATACTTTTGAATATGATTTGTATTCTGATGACTACATTGATCCCGATACAGGGATTTCCGCAGCAGAAAATATTGACGCTGTTGTGGACCATTGTCATTATTTTATAAATAACTTTGACAAAACCTTTGATAATCTGTTATTCTATGGCAGGGCAGGTACAGGGAAAACTTTTCTCATTAACTGCATTGCAAAGGAATTAATCGAAAAATCCTACTCTGTTATTTATCTTTCAGCAGTACAACTTTTCGATTTGTTGGCAGATTATTCCTTTAAACGTAGCAACACCACTATTTACCGTCAGATTAGTTTTGACGAGTTGCTTCGTTGTGATTTACTTATTATTGATGATTTGGGCACGGAGATGTCTAACTCCTTTACTGAATCATCCCTATTTGATTGTCTTAATGAGAGACTTATACATCAGAAATCTACTATTATTTCTACTAATTTTTCTTTACAGGAATTACAGCAGAAATATGAAGAGCGTATTTTTTCCCGTACAGCGGGTAATTACACTCCTTTAAAGATTTTTGGTGATGATATAAGAATAAAAAAGAAATTTACTATTTAACACACGGAGGAAATTTTGAAATGTCTATCAAAAAATATGTTGAATCTATTCCTGTAGGACCACTTGCAATTGTTGCATTATCAGGAAGTAAGCAGTTAGGCGAAGCAGTTGACGCTTATATTGCTGATTGGAGAAGCCAGAGAATTGAAGCTAAAGAATCACCTATTACTTTCAAGGGTTATACTAAAGATTCTTACCTTCTTGATGTAAAAACACCAAGATTTGGTACAGGTGAAGCTAAATGTACTTTAGGCGAATCTGTTCGTGGTACAGACCTTTACATTATCGATGATGTTACTAACTACAGCATTGAATATACTGTTTGCGGTTGCAAGAATCATATGTCTCCTGATGATCACTTTGCTGACATTAAGAGAGTTATCGCTGCTGCTGCAGGTAAAGCTAGAAAAATTACAGTTATTATGCCTTTCCTTTATGAAGGAAGACAGCACAGACGTACATCCAGAGAATCTATGGACTGTGCAGTAATGCTTCAGGAATTAGTAAACATGGGCGTAGACAATATTCTTACTTTTGACGCTCACGATCCTCGTGTAAACAATGCTATTCCTATTAGTGGTTTTGAATCAATTATGCCAACATACCAGTTTATAAAAAATCTTCTTAGAAATGTTGATGACATTAAGCTTGATGCTGATCATCTTATGGTTATCAGCCCTGACGAAGGTGCTATGGGTAGAGTTGTCTACTACGCTAACGTTCTTGGAATTAATGTAGGTATGTTCTACAAACGTCGTGATTTTACTACTATCGTAGACGGACGTAATCCTATTGTGGCTCATGAATACCTTGGTGATTCAGTTGAAGGTAAGGACGTTCTTATTATTGATGATATGATTTCTTCAGGTGATAGCATGCTTGATGTTGCTAAGCAGCTTAAGAAGAGAAAAGCTAACAGAGTATTTGTTGCTTCTACATTTGGTCTCTTTACTAACGGTCTTGAAAGATTTGATGAAGCTTACGAACAGGGACTTATCTACAGAATCATGACAACTAACTCAATTTACCAGTCTCCAGAGCTTCTTAAGAGAGAATGGTACATCAATGTAGACATTACAAAGTTCACTGCAACATTCATTGACAGACTAAATCATGACGCTTCTATAAGTGATTTATTAAATCCTATAGAAAAAATTAATAAAAAGGTTGCAGAATACAACAAAAGGTAATATAATGTGACATAGAGGGCTTCGACTTATCCCCCCATTTTTTTGTAGAAGCCCCATATACCAAAGGTGCTCGCTAGGTTTCCTAGCGAGCGTTTTTCTTTTGTGGCAAATTTCTACTTATTAGTGGAATTTGGAATCACGCATAGTTTGTGTTTATGAGAAACGTACCCCGACATTTCAATTCTTCCTCTTTTTGAGGTACGGACACCTTTTTGCTCTATTTATTCATAGGCTCACACCACTACAAAAACCCCCGTAGGAATTGGCTCCTGCCAATTTCCTACGGGGGTGAATCAATCTATTTTTCTATATTAAGCTTTACTCCACGCCAAACTGCAACAATTTCTTTGCGTCTGTCCAGCGCTGTTCATCTGTGCTATCATTTAAGACTACGCTTATGCATTCCGTGTCGCCATTCTTTGCCACTGACACAAGGCACTTGCCTGCAAGGCCTGTACTTCCTGTTTTCATGCCAACACAGTACTGGTAGTAGAACTGTCCTGACTTGTCCAGTAGGGCATTTGTTGATACCCAAGTCTTGTTTAATGTGCCGGACTTTTCAGACTGTGTTCCGCAAATCTTACGAATTGTTTCGTTGTTGTATGCTTCAATTGCAATCTTAGACAAGTCGCTAGCTGATGTGTACTGGTCTGCCGCATCATAGCCATCCGGTGACATAAAATGTGTATTTTCAAGTTCCATGTCACGGACATTCTTATTCATCTCATAAACAAAACGCTCAACACACTGTGCTGCTGTAAATGTTTTTCCTTCGTTAGCAATATTGTCTTTAAGAATTGCTTCGCCTGCTGCTTTTGCCAAAACATAGGCTGCGTCATTTCCTGATGAAATAAGCAAACCTTCAAGCAACTCCTGAACTGTTACAACCTGTCCCTGACTAAAACCTGCCTTACTTGAATCTGCTGCAATCATATTAATTTCACTGCCGATTGTTACTATATCAGTAGTTTTCATATTCTGCAAAACAGTCAAAGCTGTCATAAGCTTAGTTGTGCTTGCCGGATACATCTTGGCATCGCTGTTTTTTTCATAATAAATCTCTTTTGAATTAACATTCACAAGAATAGCTGCCTTGGCACTTATAGCCTGGTCAAAACCGCTCTTTCCTGCTGATTCCGTGTATTCGATTGGATGAAGTCCATAATCAGTCCATGGATTTTTTTCGCTAATCTCATAGTTATCGTGGATAAAATCTTTAACAATAACTTCACTCTGGCTTGTCTTTAAATCGCCTACCGGCTTCGCCTTTCCTATTACAAATGCATAATCAATTGCTCCAATCATAAGAAGCACTGCAATAACTGCGCTTAATATGCATCTTCCTGTCTTTCTCATTTAACATCCTCCAATGTAAATATCGCTTCCTTGAAATTAATGTTATTCCATTGTGATTCTGCCGTAACATTATTTCCCTTTTTCCATTTTATATACATTTCCTTCGTGGAACTTCCATCTTTTTCCATCTTTTTCTCAGTTTTATTAGCAATTTCTACCTTTTCAAAAACCTTAATCAAACGGCCTTCACTAATATTTATTTTCTTTGCAAGCTTAACATTGGTGTTCTTAAAATACTCTAAAGCCTTTGTTTTAACAGATGACTTTTCTTTCTTTGTAAGCTTAATATCATATTGTGATGAAATTTCATTAAGCCATTCCCTCTTGCAAATATCGTCAAGCACAAGGCTTTTGACACCCTGCTCCCAAGTCACATCGCCATCCATTTTTGAGTCCCAGTCTATTTCCTTGCCCTTTGTAAGATAATAAGTTTCGTAAGTCGCCTGGGCTGTATACGCATAATACCTTACCTCGTCAAGCATAACCTGACTACCGCCTGCAGTAATAGTAAGAGTAGTGTCTGCCCCGTCAGAACCAGTTGAGCTTTTCGAAGCTGTTCCCTTTAAAACTGTTGAACTCTCGGAACCTGTTTCACTTGTAGCCACCGTGGTTTCCTCCACTGCTTTTTTCTGACCACAACCTACAAGTCCCACCGCAACTGTAAGTCCCACCGCAACTGTAAGTCCTGCCAAAATACATATTAATTTTTTTCTCAAAGACAATCACCTCCCCTGACTTGCCACTATATACAATGTATTCCCATTACCTTATCTTTTCAACTATTTTAATCACAGCATATGTGACTGACTCTACAGTTGTATATTTCCACAATATATTTCAACTGCTTTAGTCGTAGCTCACATACCTTATTCTATTCTTCATCCTTCAATGTAGACAGTGATTCTACCAGTTTTCTTGCATTTTCTATTACTGTGCCTGTGCCCGGTTTTGGCTCAAAAATAAAATACGGTTCGTCTTTAGGCATAAACTTAAGTCTGCCTTTGTACTCGCGGACAAGAATTGGTATTCTTTCCACATCCACCTCAGCGTCTTTCCACATTGTAAGCTTGATTCTGTTTTTATGACCTGAAATTTCAGTAACATATGCCTGATGTGCTGCATTTTTAAGCAAAACAATCTGGAGAAGGTTTTCAACCTGATTCGGTATGTCACCAAAACGGTCAAGAAGTTCATCCTGCATATCCTCGTATTCTTCCATTGTCTCTATTCCTGCAATTCGCTTGTAAATATCCATTTTAAGAGCTTCATTTTTAATATATGAAGGTGGAACAAAAGCATCCACTGTCAGGTCTACCTTTGTTTCAAAATCATCCATTGGCTTGTTGCCCTTTAAAGTATTAATGGCATCGTTAAGCATTTTGCAATAAAGGTCGTAACCAACATCCTCCATATGACCGCTTTGTGCAGCCCCAAGAAGATTTCCGGTACCACGGATTTCAAGGTCTCGCATTGCAATTTTTACACCACTGCCAAGTTCCGTAAAATCCCTTATTGCCCCAAGTCGCTTTTCCGCAACTTCCGTAAGCATCTTGTTTCTGCTATACATCAAAAAAGCGTACGATGTACGGTTTGAACGGCCTACACGGCCACGAAGCTGATAAAGCTGGGACAAGCCCATTTTTTCTGCATCGTGTATTATAATGGTGTTGGCATTTGGTATGTCAAGACCTGTTTCTATTATTGTAGTTGTTACAAGAACATCAATGTCCCCGTTAACAAAATCATACATTATTTCTTCAAGCTGTCGCTCACTCATCTGTCCGTGTGCGAAGGCAACACTGGCATCAGGCACAAGTGCCTGAACTTTTCCTGCCATTTCAGCTATGTCCTGAACCCTGTTGTACACGTAATAAACCTGACCGCCTCTTGCAAGTTCCCTGTTTATGGCATCCCTTGCAATTTCCTCATTGTATTCCATAACAAAAGTCTGTATTGGCATACGTTCCTGAGGTGGTTCTTCCATTACGCACATATCTCTTATTCCAATAAGGCTCATATGAAGAGTTCTTGGAATCGGAGTTGCTGTAAGAGTCATTACGTCAACATTATTTTTCAATTCTTTAATCTGTTCCTTATGTTTTACGCCAAATCTCTGCTCTTCATCAATAATCAAAAGTCCCAAATCCTTAAATTTAACATCTTTTGAAAGCATACGATGAGTTCCGATAACAACGTCAACATAACCTTTATTCAAATCTTTTATTGTTTTATCAATATTTGATTTTGTTCTAAATCTTGAAAGCATTTCCACTCTGACAGGGAAATCCTTAAATCTCTGCTTAAAAGTTTTGTAGTGCTGCTGGGCCAAAACCGTTGTTGGAACAAGATAAGCCACCTGCTTGTCATCCTGCACTGCCTTAAAAGCCGCACGAATTGCCACTTCTGTCTTGCCAAAACCTACGTCTCCGCAAATCAGTCTGTCCATAATTTTCGTGCTTTCCATGTCTTTTTTTACTTCAGATATGGCATTAAGCTGATCATCTGTCTCCTCAAACGGAAACATTTCCTCGAATTCCTTCTGCCATTCCGTGTCAGGAGAAAACTGATATCCGTTGCTGTTCTCCCTTATTGCATAAAGCTGAACAAGCTCCTTCGCAATATCCGCAACAGCCTTCTTAACCCTGGTCTTTGTTTTTTTCCATTCCTGGCCACCTAATGTGTTAAGTTTAGGCGGTTTCGCCGTGCTGTCAGCATATTTTTGAATCATATCAAGCTGGGTTGCTAACACATAAAGGTTGCTGCCCTTGGCATATTCAATCTTAATGTAGTCCTTTACAATATGGTCTACTTCTATTTTTTCTATCCCACGATAAACACCAAGTCCGTGGTTTTCGTGGACAACATAATCACCAATGTTAAGGTCGGTAAAACTTGAAATATTAGTACCTGAATAGCCATGCTTTCTACGTTTTCTTTTCTTCTTTTCTCCAAAAATATCCGTGTCTGAAATAGCCACAAACTTAATCATAGGGTACATAAAGCCACTGCGAAGCTGACCTTTTATAATCATAACTTCACCAGGCATAACCTGACGTTCCCCGTCTTCTTCGAAAAATGCGCTAATCTCAAACTCTCTAAGATCCTCCGCCAAGCGCTGGCCTCTTGTTTTTGAACCGGTTACAAGAAGAACCGCATATTTTTGCTCTTTATATTTTTTTAAATCCTGAACAAGAATCTCAAACTTGCCATTGTATGGACTTACGTTTCTTGATCCCACTTCCACAAAATCATCCACGCTAAATCCCTGAATCTTCTGGGCAATTGCTGTAAATAGGACTTTTTCGCCACTATCAATCTTGGCAATTATCTGATTTTTGTCCCAAATTACATCTGTCTGCCCCGGAAGCACGTAGCCTTTCTGAAGACGGTTAGCCATACTATCTCCAAACTCCGCATCAACCACGTTAAGTTGCTCCGTTACCCTCTTTGGCTCATCAATAAAAAATATTGGATTTTCAAAATAGTCAAGCAGACTTACCAAATTATCATAAAAATAGTTTACATAACTATCTACTGCTACCTGACTTGGATTAATATCCATGTTTGTAAGAAACTCTTCAACTGTAACTCTAAGTCTGTTAGCCTCTTCCGTCTTAAAATCTTTTCTGAATTTTTCAACATTTTGGTCTAAGTCCTGTCGAATCTTCGCCATTCCCGCCTGAATTTCTTTCTTAGTCAGTGAATATTCGCTGGCAGGATAAATTTTTACCGATTCAAGATTCTCAATTGAACGCTGGCTTTCCACCTCAAAACTCTTTATTATGTCAACCTCATCGTCCCAAAAATCAATTCGATAAGGCACCTCATCTGTCAGCGTGTAAATATCAACAATACTTCCTCTCACCGCAAACTGTCCCGGTCCATCAATCTGAACAACCGGCTCGTATCCCATCTGCACAAGCTTGCTCTTTAAGGCATCCATCTGAATTATGCTGCCTTCTGTTATTTCAAGATAATTATTTTTGATTTTTTCAATTGGCATTATCTTGTCCATAAAGGCATCCGGCGTCAAAATTACCGTAAATGGCTTATCTTCAACTATTTTTTGAATAAATTCAAGTCGTTGTTGCAATATAAGATTTCCGTGTACATCCGCACTAAAGAAAATAAAATCCTTTGCAGGATACATTACAACATCGTCCGCAAAACCCTTTAAATCCTGATACAACTGACTTGCTTTTGTTGCACTAAAAGTAACAATGACTTTCTGCTTGTAGCCATTGCTCAATCCATTAATAAAATGAGCAAGCTGGGATTCCCCACACCCTGTAACCTGACAGGATTTGTGTTCAGACAAGCAGACCTTAACCTGCTCAAACTCATTTAATTGTAATAGTGGATAATCAAAACTTTTCATTTACTACTCCCGGACTTCACTATTTTGATAGATTCTAGTTGAATTTATTCATTGCTATATTTATATCTTCTAATTAAATTTGTTCATTGCTGTGTTTATATCTTCCAAAATCATAACTTCAACTGCTGAGGCTGCATCTTTTATACCCTGCTCAGCCAAAACTCTTTCGCCCTTGCTAAACTTGCCAAGCACATGATTTACGAGATTTCCTTCATTTGCACCTACTCCCACGCGCACCCTCTTAAACTTCTGAGTTCCCGCGTGATTAATAATACTCTTCAAACCATTATGACCGCCTGCGCTGCCCTGGGCTCTAATTCTAATTCTTCCCGTAGCCAAATTAATATCGTCAGAAATAACAATAATGTCATTCTCCGGATCAAGCTTATAGAAATCCATAACTGCTCTCACTGACTCACCGCTAAGATTCATATAAGTCTGTGGCTTCACCAAAATCACTTTCTCGCCACCAATATTTCCAATACCGCATAAAGCCTTGTGTCTCTTAGTCTTCACCTCAACACCCATCTGACTTGCCAACTCATCTATAACATCAAAACCAATATTGTGTCTTGTTTTATCATATTCCTTATCAGGATTCCCTAATCCAAAAACTGCATACATAATCGTACCTGCTTTCTATAATTTACAAAATAGTCTTACTCTTAATGATACTATTTTTAGGAGTTTATTTCAACTAACTAAGGGGATTATGTTTGTATTTAATCCCTTAAAAAAATTACCCCTCCGAAAGCTGACACTTTCCGAGGGATTCTTCTTTTTTTAATATTTACTTTTCATCTCTTGTAACAACACTTATTCCAATACCAATTGCATTAGGTCCAACGTGACATCCTATACTAAATGACAATGAATCATAATATATATCGTCGATTTCGTTTTCAAATGTATCTTTTACCATATTGTACCACTGGTCTGCGTCTTCCTGTTTCTGGAATGTTCCTGCTGCTCCAAGTCTTAACTGTTTTCTATCTACATCAGCAAATCTTGTATTAAGGTCTTCTTCAATAGCTTCTAACATCTTAAGTTCAGCTTTCTTCATTCCTCTAACTTTAGTGAATGCATCAAGCTTTTCACCCTGAATTGTAAGTACAGGCTTAATGTTAAGAACTGCTCCTATGGCTGCTCCTGCTGCTGTAACACGTCCTCCTTTTTTAAGGTATTCTAAAGTATCAACAGCAATGTAAATACTTGAATTGTAAGCATTTTCTTCAAGTTTCTTTTTTATTTCTTCTGCTGTCATTCCCTGATTAGCCATCCATTTTGCTTCAAGAACTGACTCTCTCATTGTTACTGAGATTCTGTGATCATCAACAACCTGAACCTTTCCGTCATATTCTTCTGAAAGCTGAATTGCCGCGTGACATGAAGCACTTAATGCGCTTGACATTGGAATGTAAACAACCTGTTCATAGCCTTCCTTCAAAATGCCATCCCACATATCCATTACATCCCCGGGTGATGGCTGTGATGTTGTAACATTCTTTCCTGAAGTCATTGCGCCATAATATTCTTCCTGTGTAATGTTCTTTCCTTCGTAAAAAACATCTCCCTCTATGATAACCGGCATTGGAAGAGAATATATTCCAATTTTCTTTCCTTCTTCCGGTGTAATTCCACTATTACTATCAGTCATTACTGCTGTTTTCATATTAGTCTACCCTTTCTCTAATAATTCAAATTTAATGTTTTCTCGTTATTTCTTCTATATGATTGTATCTAAAACAGCCCAAATCAACAGGCATATTTTTCCCAATATTAACTTTTACAGTATAACATCTGATTGCTAATTAATCAATAAAAGTAAGCATTTAGGAAATTTTTCTTTGATATTAAAAATAATTTTTGCAATTTAATAATTAGTACAAATTAGTTTATAAGAAGAAAAAGACACAGCCTACTAATTACCGTAAACTGTGCCTCTTTTCTTGTTTAAACACTTGGTTTTTTATTTTTTCAAAATATTACGTCAGACTTATTTAGTATAAACACTCATTTCCCACAATGAATATCCATATGGAAGTGCTCTTTCCACGCCCTGCATTCTTACATATCTTGCCTTTGTAGCGTCAAATGTTATAGTTTCTTCTCCACCTTTTCCATTAGTCACGTTTTTAACTGTCTTCCATGTTTTTCCATCTGTTGATGTCTGAATCTTATATGCTTTTCCGTAAGCACCTTCCCAAGTTAAAACAACTTTATTAACTGAGTATGTTTTTCCAAGGTCTGCATAAATCCATGCATCGTCTGCAAAATTAGATGACCAACGTGTTCCCTTATCTCCGTCTACTGCGTTTTTGCCACCAAATACATCATTTTCTGAACCTGATGTTACTGTTTTGCAACCTGTAGAAATAATCTTTGTTTCTGATGTGTCAGGTGTTGTTGGCTGCTCAGGTTCTGTTGATGAACCGTCAATCTTGTATTCTGCTGTTGCCACAGGTGAATCAATCATTCCGTTTCTGTAAGCAATCGCTTTTAATGTTGTATTCTTGCTTATCTTAATACTTGGAACGTATAAATTTGACTTTTCGTTAGGTGTTGAACCGTCTGTTGTATATCTGATTTCCACACCCTTAGTATTACTGCTAATGTTTACATTCAAAGCCTTACTGTATGTTCCTGATGGAATGCTAAATATTGGTGTTTCAACTTTTGCAGCTTCATACACACCCATTTCCCACAATGAATATCCGTATGCTAATGCTCTCTTTACACCTTGCATCTTTACATATCTACATTCAGTTGCATCAAATACGATGCTTTCTTCTCCACCTTTGCCATTGTTGTTTTCATATACTGTTGTCCAGTTGTTTCCATCTTTTGAAACCTGAATCTTGTATTCCTTAGCATATGAAGCTTCCCAGTTAAATGTAACCTTATTAATTGTGTAATTCTTTCCTAAATCAATCTGACAATACTGATTATCTGTAAATTCTGAAGACCATCTTGTTGTTCCGTCGTTATCGACTATCTTACTTCCGGCTACACTTGGATTTTCTGATGATGAAACCTTAACGTTCTTGCCTAATGCAATATTGTCTTTAAGTGAAACATCTGTGCCATTCACAATGATTGTGCTTGAAGCCATTGCAGATGTAATATATTCATCTTTTACTGCGATAGCTTTAACTGTTGCTGTACTTGATACTGCAAATACTCCATCATAAACCTTTGATGATGTTGTTGGCATTGTTCCGTCTGTTGTATAGTAAATAGTAGCTCCAGGTGTTTCTGATGAAATTGTTACATACTGTGTATCATCATATTTTCCTGATGGAACAGATATTTCAGGAGTTGAAGCCTGTACTATGTTAAAGCTCTTATTCTTATATACTTCAAAGTTTACAAGTGCCTTTGCACCAATTGTTGCTGTGCCAATCTTGTTACCGTTAGTTTTAAATGTTACAACCTTTGTGTCGTTAGTAGGATTCCAAACTGTTGCTGTGTATTTGCTTGTATCCTTGTTGTAATATACTGCTGCTGAGCAATCTCCTGTTGCAACAATGTCAGTTGTTTTTACGCCTAACTGTTTCATACTGTTAATAAACCAATATGTGTTAGCTGTATCTGTTTTCTGAACCTTTGTATCGTTTGCAAGGAATTTCTCCATTGCAAGACTTGGATTAGTCTGTGAAAGGAATGGCCATGTAATATGTTGCCAACCTGTAT
>ENA-ORNP01002580-ORNP01002580.1-human-gut-metagenome-genome-assembly--contig:-NODE-2580-length-14650-cov-3.539637_pt1 | contig 14650 bp, 15 predicted proteins | sample MGYA00242119_ERZ509030 | MGnify/ENA primary metagenome ERZ509030 (study PRJEB26280, sample SAMEA2338708) | human gut metagenome | biome: human gut; feature: human-associated habitat; material: faeces... | reverse complement strand
GCGGCGGAAGCCGCAATGTAGGTGCGTTTAATTCATATTTACAATGGTCTGTCAGTTCAGTATACGAGCCATAATATCCCGATGACGAAAACGGACTTTTTTTGACGGTTCACCGGGTAAGCGATTTGTTATGCAGGCGAATCAAATTGGTGGCTTCTGACGGGCAGAGCTGCCGAATGTCGAGTCCAACGCATAAAAAATCCCTCCAATCCAAAAACTCGGATCTGAGGGATATGGGCGTGTTTTTAGACCCCGTCAAAGCCTCGTTTTTTTTATTTGGCGGGGCGGTGTCTTTATTTAGTTCAGTTTTCACCGCACTGTTCGTTCACTAATAATTGAACGGCTATGCCATTATCAGCATGAACGAAATCCATATAATTATATATGGAGGTGAACGCATGGTGCAGAAACAACCTGAAACACCAAGTGAGATCATAAAAGCGGCACGGGACAAGTCCGATTTGACCGTCGAAGAACTGACCGACCGCGTTGGTATCACGGAGCGATACTTATATAGGATCGAGAACGAGGGCAAAATACCAACATTTGAAGTCCTCAAGAAAATCGTCCGGGAGTTAGCCATTGATGGGAACTTGATCTTCTACCCGGAAAAGCAAGTCAAAGATTCAGAAGTAGAAGATCTTGTCCGTATGCTTTACGGCTGCGATGACCGTTCTCTGAAAATCATCAGAGCAACTGTGAAAGCCGCATTGGAGAGCCAGCAGAATAACCGCTAAAAATACAGATTCAACAGGGATAAGCAGAGGGGCAATACCCTCTGTTTTTCTTTATCCCTTTATCACAATAGGAAGCCTCGCTCCCATGCGGCTGAGAATCTCATTGCTGATGCTGTCGGAGCGTTCCGCAACACAAGGCGTCGATAACAAACTGTTTTCCTGATTATCAATTAGCGTTGCTGTATCACCAACAGCGACTCCCTCTGTATCGGTTATATCAATAGCAAGCTGATCCATGCAAATACGCCCGATAATCGGAACGATATATGTACCGATCTTCACACTTGCCTTTCCGCATGATAAATTTCTCGGAAATCCATCCCCATAGCCAATCGGCAAAATTGCAATTTTACTGTCACGCTCAGTCTGATACGCCCGATCATAACCAACAAAATCGCCCTGTGGGACATCCCTTATCAAAATAACCTTTGCTTTTAATGCGAGGACCGGACGAAGATCAAGCTGTAAAGTCGTTTTATCCTGCGGCGTGCTGGCAACGCCGTACAGGGAAATTCCCTCCCGCACATAGTCACATTTCAGTTCGGGATAATTCAGCAAACCATAGCTGCTTTGAATGTGCAGCTTCGGGATAGGAACTTTGTGCTCTTTCAGGTAGTCAATCAAAGCATAGAATCGGCAAATCTGATTTTTTGTAAAAGCAACATCTTCCGGTTCCAAGCTCTCACAACAGCAGAGATGTGTAAACATCCCATCGACCTTCAGATTTTTCATACGGAAACCCTGCCGTATATTTTCAAAATCGTCGGCATCAAAGCCAAGACGGTGCATTCCGCTGTCAATTCCGATATGTACGCGGACAGGAGTTCCTTGTTGATTTAAACATTCTGCATAGGCAGCATCAATCAGCGTTTGTGTTAAACGGTATTTCTTTAACTCTCTGGCACGGTGCACATCGGTAAATCCGAGAATCAAAATATCTCCCCGAATCCCATAACAGCGCAGACGGATTCCTTCGTCTATCGTTGCAACTGCAAATGCTTTTACACCGTCTTTTTCAAGGCGGGTGGGGATTTTATAAGCACCGTGACCATAAGCATCCGTTTTTACAACCGCCATCAGCTCACAGCCTTGTGGCATAGCCGCCTGCAAAGCTGCGGCATTGTGAGACAAATGTGCAAGATTAAGTTCAATGTAGGCGCGTTCTGTTTTTGTACGGTGGTGCTGTTTTCCCGCAGCCCGTTCCCAAAACATGGCTGCCGCAAAGCTAAACAATAAAGATTCCAAACAAACCGCTGCAAAGTGAACCAAGCTGTTATCTACCAGAATACTCTGAAGATGTGTCAGCTTTGCCGCAGCCCGTACCACGACGATCATCATCGGGTGGACCAGATAAATCAGCAGAGAAGCGATCCGCAGTCCCTGTACTTGCTTTCCCCTGAAATGCAGCACAAAGTGAAAGAGGAATACCATACACGGCAGCAAAAATACATACATGCTGTCGTGACGCTGAAATCCATTTTTATGGAGCAGCATAGCTTCTGCAATCAATAATAGAAAGCTGCCAATCAGACCGACGATTGCTTGTGTCTGTGTCATACGGCGCTTCTTTTCGGCAATCAAACCGCCGAGCATCAGAAAGACGGGCGCAAAGAAAATACCATTTCGAGTATAATCGAAAAGTTCAAACAGCAAATCATATATGCTTTTGACTCCCCGCAGTTTTACCGCAATACCGTAATAGCTGTCTCCAAACAGTCCAATCAGGTACAACAGCCCTGCCACGATCAAGCCCTTTGAATAGTCAAGTTTTTGCACAAGCTGCCAAGCAATCAGCATACCCAGCATAGATGCAGGAAGATACCACAAATGATACAGCGTTCCATCAAATACAAGGTCTTTCAGCATGTTGGGAAGCAAGTTTGCTTGATTGAAATAACCGTTATAGATGTTCAATGGAAGATATACCGCAATCGCTGCCACATAGATGATTCCGGTCTTTTTCAAAAAGCCAAGCAATTTCCGGTTATCATAATGATACCTTGACAATGTAAAATATCCCGTTGTCATGAAAAAGAAAGGAACGGCAACACGGGCTATGACCCTTGTCAGGATAAAATCGCCTGTTGTGTTATAGCTGGCAAGCGGTGATGTATGGATTGTAATAACCAAAACAGCGGCAATCAAACGCATCCAGTCGATGCCGCTGTAATACTTGTTCTTGTTCATTGGCTTTTCCTCCAAGCTGTCACAATAAAGCCATCTACATTATTACCGGAAATTTGATATACCGCCTTTTCCGGCATGTAAATTTCTGTTGATTCTTCGCCAAGTGGAAAATAGTATATTTCGATGTTGCCATAAGTCAGTGGGTGCTCCGATGTGCAGTTTTTAATAAACTCAACATATTCCTCAAGTGTGAGGTTTTTGTCCGCCATAATTGCCGAGTGCGGAAAACCAACATAACGGAAGTGCCAAGGTTCGTGTGCGATTCCCGTAATCTTTTCTTTCCCTGCCGGATAGCGCTCAACAAAGCCATAGCTCGGTGCCGTTTCACGGAACACTTCGCAAATACCGTCATAGGGAAAATCAGGACGGATGAAATCAATGTGATCCGAATATAGCCCCAAATCAATCGCCATTCCTGTCTGATGCTCACTATGGCCCGGCAGTGCAACATATTTCTTTGTAAATTCCGCTCCGCTTTCTTTTAGAGAATCATTATAAATCTGTGTCTGTTCCCATTGGCTGCGATAACCGCTTACAGGGACGATGTCCCTTGCAGCGGAGATCTTTTCAAGTACCATCTGTAAAGCACTTGCAGCATCACGGCACAAAAGAATATCCGGGTAATCCGTATTGGCAGATACAAGTTCATTTTCCCTCGTACTTTGCAGCGAATAGGCTGCATTGACGAGTATTAAGTTTCCATCATATATTTTGTTGTTGCTTAAAGTGATTTTGCGCATTCTTTTGTGTATAGTCCAAGCAGCTTGTCCAGCATATCCGAGAAGGACAGGCCGATTCCTTTCATCATATTCGGATAGCGGCTGTGAGAGGTAAATCCGGGAATCGTATTGACCTCATTAAAAACGATCTCTCCAGCCGGAGTCAGAAACATATCTACCCGTGCAAAACCGGAGCAGTCCAACGCTTTGAAAATCGTTTTTGCAGCCTCCTGAATACGCAGCTCTGTTGCAGCGTCAATTCTGGCGGGCATGTGGATTTTTGAAGTTTTCAGTGTGTACTTTTCCGTATAATCGAAAAAACCACCGGAAAGCTCAATTTCATCAACCCGTCCGACCATTAGTTTTTCTACACCGAGAACGGCGCAGCCGACTTCAAATCCGTCAATGGCTTCCTCTGCAATAACCTCCGAATCATTCTCAAAGGCAAGGTGAATTGCATTCTCTAATTTTTCGGGTTCGGATACTTTCGTCACGCCAAAAGATGACCCGGCACGAACCGGCTTTACGAAAATCGGGAAAGATAGGGAGTCCTTGATTTTCTGTACCGCATCGTTGATCTCCGATTTTTTGAAAGCAACCGATTTGGGTACAGAAATCCCCTCAAGCGAAACCAGCTTATGTGCTCTGTCTTTGTCCATACACAAAGCAGAAGCCAGTGTGCCGCAGCCGACGATTGGAACACCTGCAAGTTCCAAAAGCCCCTGCACAGTTCCGTCCTCTCCGTTCTTGCCATGCAGAACAGGAAATGCAAGGTCGATTTTCTGAACAGTATATCGTCCGTCAAGTAGTTCCAAGAATCCGCCAACTGACCGATCCTGTGAAAAAGCGACTTTATTCAGATGAGAAGCATCATTACACCATGTGCCTGCCGCGATCTTTGAAAGCTCTCCGGTGTAGTGATACCAGTCACCCGCTTTCGTGATTCCAATCGGAAATACTTCAAATTCTTCGGTATTGATGTTTTCAAAAACAGCCGCGGCGGACTGCAACGATACTTCATATTCGGTGGAATGACCTCCGAAAATAATCGCAATTTTTCTCATTATATTTTCCTCCAATCTTTAGTGCCAAATGAGCGGTGCAACCTTGAATGCAAACCAAAATGGATAATGGAGAAAGAACATGCCACAAAAACTTATGGCAATATAAATCCATGCTTCTTTACTTCCATCTACGGTTGTTTTCATCCGCTGACCGAATAATTTTGCAAAAGCGAACCAAACTGCAAACCCGACTGCTGTTCCAAGCGTATTTGCGATCAAGTCATCAATATCTGTTGCTCGCGTCGTCAATAGCTGTGAAACCTCAATGAGTGCCGAAAACCCTGCCCCGGACAAAACAGTTACCCTAAATTTTCGATATGCTTTCCATACAAACGGAAGCAAAAGTCCAAGTGGCACACACATAAGAATATTCAAGAAAAATCCCGTGGTGAAATTCTGAAAAGGGATCAGATTCACGGTTCCCTGAATAAAGGAAGGATTGATGGACCCTTCTGGTCGATATAGAATATCACTGAGCCCTCCGGCACCCGTTATGTCGTACACCTGCCAGCAGTACAGAACAAAAATCATCACCCAAACCGAGTGTAATAGAGGTTTTTTTCTACCCCATACCAGCAGATAAATAAAACACGGCAGCACTGCACAGAGGAGACTATATATTGTTTCTTGATTGTAATTGAACATTTTTTACTTCTCCTGTACTTCCATCCCTTCCGGCAACAAATAAGTAATTTCGCATTTATTCGTATAAAGCAGATGCTTCATCGTTTTACCGCTGATCGTATCTGTTTCGGTGCGACACACCTCGGCCATCTGAAAAATTTTCCCGTTTTGGCGAACATAGGTTACGGACGAGTTGTAAATTGAATACTCCTTCGTGACAGGCTCTGCCGTATAAATCCGACCATAAATATTGCTTTCGTCAAAAGCGACTTCAATTTGGAATGTGTTGTCCGTATCATTGCGAACCTGAAGATCGCACCAGCCCTCACTGACCGTTGCGTCCGTTCCTTTGGGCAAATCCTCTGTTGTTGAAGGGAAGGACTCTACGGCGTGTCCGTGACGCTCGACAATCGTCAACGGCGTGTGCAGAAAGCACCAAAACAGCAGGTTGCTGAGCTGGCAAAGTCCCCCTCCGTATGAACCTATAATTTTTCCATCCACAAGATTTAAGCCGTCTTTATAAGGCTCTTTCTTGTCGGCATTGCGCACAAGCCAATAAAACGAAAAGGTTTCCTTCGGGCGTATCAGAACTTTATTGATGGCTTTTCCAGCCAGTTTAAGGTTGTGAACCTTGTTATACTGATACTGAATATCGTAGCCACTGCTTTGATTTACCATTAAAGCCGAAGTTTCAAAAATCTTATTTGGAAGCAGTTCATCGGATATAGTGTCTGCGTAGTGGTTTTTGTCCAGACGCATTTTCAAATAACAGCATTTTTTCCTCTGCCACTGCCGCAGTGGGAGCAGAAACGGAAAAAGCTGTGTCAACCGTTTTCTTGCCATAGGGGTCACTCCTTGAATTGACATCACAAAAACAAAAAACTCTTGTTTCTCGTACTTTTATCGTACCAGAAACAAGAGTTTCATTTATTTGTTTGTCCACACAGGTTTCCTCTTTTTTTCCTGCGGAATTTCTTACGATTTTCCTACAGGAGCGGAAGAGTGACTGTAAATTCTATTTGCTCATTTTCACTTTTTGCGGTAATTGTTCCGTTATGAAGCTCAACGATTTCTTTTGCAACTGCAAGACCCAATCCTGCACCTCCGCTTCTGGAACTTCGTGCAACATCAAGACGATAAAACTGTTCAAAAATGCGTACAAGCTTTTCTTTTGGAATGGTATTGCCGCAATTGGTAAACTGAATACACAAATTTTCACCGTTTTGTTTTACAGCAATATGAATCGTGCTGTCATCAAAGCTATAATTCACTGCATTTCTCAGCAGATTATCAAAAACGCGCTGCATCTTATTGACATCGCACTTTATCATAGTGTCTGGGGCTATTTCAAGCTCACATTTTAAATTCTTCTCTAAAAACATTGGTTTGAACTCGTATGTAAGTTGTTCAAGCATACGGGTCAAATTGACCCTGCTGTACTCAAGAGTGATATTAGAAAGATTAAACCGCGTGATTTCAAAAAATTCGTTAATTAAATCCTCAAGATGTTCTGCTTTTTCCAAAGAAATTGACAAATACTTTTCTCTTAATTCTTCGGAAATTTTGTTTTCGTCCCGCAGTAAAGTTAAATACCCAATTACTGAGGTGAGTGGGGTTTTCAAATCGTGGGCAAGATAAACAACAAGGTCATTTTTCCGCTGTTCTGAAAGCTCTGCTGCCAGTTTTCGTTGTTCAAGAGTATGCTTAATATGATTGATTTTCTTTTCGATTGCAGTTAATTCAGAAGGCAAAACAATATCTCCTGAATTTTCTTCTATCAGAGCATCTATACTACGGTTAATTTCTTTGAAATACTTAGAAAATTCATTTAGATAAAAGCGCAAAATAATTGCAAATAACAGTAAGGAAAGCACTACGAAGAAAAGACTCATATAATCTCTAATATATATTGAATATACATTATAAGCTCGGTCATAATCATGGTAGACAAAATTATCCAAAAAACCCACAAAAGTGTCTGCTATGTGCCCTTTTAAAAATAGAGAGTAGAAGGCTGCTAAAAAAGCAAACGCAAAAAACAACATTCCAAAAGTTCTAATCAATAATTTGTTTTTAAGAAGACGATAATCATCTCTTTCGCTATTTCTTTTATTTTTCAATGGTATATCCCACTCCCCACACAGTTTTTATAAATTTCGGTTTTTTTGCAGGCTCATTAAGCTTTTCCCTCAATCTTCCGATATGAGCCATAACAGTATTATTGTTATCAAGGTACTGCTCGCCCCAAACATTTTCAAACAATTCTCCAGACGGTATAACTTTTCCTCTGTTCTCACATAAGTACCAGAGGATAGAAAACTCAATAGGTGTCAAAGTAACCTCTTTTCCATACAAAGTACATTTGTGAGTATTCTTGTTTATAATAAGTCCTCTTACATCATGTTCTGCAATGGGAGCATCTATTTCCTTGGTATTAGCCGCATTATTATAACGAACATAACGGCGAAGTTGCGTTTTTACTCTTGCTACAACCTCCAAAGGATTGAAAGGTTTTGTAATGTAATCATCAGCTCCAATGGTAAGTCCCATAATTTTATCAGTATCCTCAATTTTTGCCGTCAGCATTATAATAGGATAATAATATTGTTCTCTGATTTTCTGACAAATACGAAATCCATCAATATCTGGAAGTATTACATCTAAAATTGCCAAATCCATTTTTTGCGTTTCAATACATTCCAAAGCATCCAGACCATTATAAAATTTATGTACCGTGTAACCATCATTTTTAAGATATACCTCTATTAGATCGGCTATCTCCTTTTCATCGTCTACTATTAAAATTTGTTCACTCATTTTATTGCTCCTTAATTTCCGGCACAGCTTCCATAATATCGCCAAAGTCACAGTTTAGATATTCGCATATATCAAGCAAAACAGGAAGTGTGACATTTTCGTTTTTCCCAAGTTTAGCAAAAGTGCTTTTGCTTGCACCAACCGCCACTCTTAATTGACTTTTTTTCATCCCTTTATCTATAAGCAGTTTCCAAAGCTTATTATAACAAACTTTCATTTCGTTCCTCCGAATAGACTTATTAACTCTATCATAGCACTTAAATCACTAAAATACAAGTGTTTGGTTTGCATTTGCAGACTTTTTTGAAAAGCGTATGTATTCGGCTGTTTAATACAAACAGCCGAAATGAATTTTAATACTGCGGCATACCATACCCCAATATCTCATAATACCCTATGGCATAGTGATTTTCTCGGCAACTATCGCCGGAATTGCCCTCCACGGTGTAAACTGTGCCGTTCTCGACTTTTTCAACAATCCCCACATGATCGGATTCTCCGTCCTGCGGGCCTGACGAACCTTTATTATCCCAATCGAAAAAGATAATGTCACCGGGACGGGGTTCGTAGCTGTTGTCCTGCCATAGTCCGCGATCTCTGAACCATTCGACACCCCAGACGCAGCCTGCAAATTTCGGGATAACGCCTGCGTCGATATAGCCGCACTCGTTGGCACACCACGAAACGAAACAGGCGCACCATTCCACACGAGAGTTAAAGCCGTACCACGACCAATAGGGCTGACCGCCCACATTGCCGACCTGCGACAAGGCCACCGTAACGATGGCATCATCCCCGGAATAGATGCCGTAAAGGACAGCAGACCACATACTGCGGTTTTCCTCGGCAAGCAATTCGGAGAGCTGCTGCCGCTGGTCGGCGGTGAAGTTAAAATGCTCTGCCATTTCCTCGGCCGTCTGGTGGCTGACCGTGATATAAAGGTAGGTGTGCGTGACTGTCGTGGTGGTTTCCACGATGTTCCCGTGACCGTCGTCGGTTTCGGTGATGACTTCTTCGGTCTTGCTTTCGGTGCGGGAAGATATTTCGTTCATCTGCCAGAAAATATCTTTGAGAATGGCTTTCTTGCTGTCGTCCACCGTGGCGACCTCCTGCGGATTGTCGGGATCAGTGGTGGTTTTCACGGCATACACCGCCAGCACCTCCGGCCAGACGGCACGGGAGCCGGACATTTCCAGCTCGTCATAGGTGAGATTTGCCCTTGTGGTGTCGATCTGCGATTGATAGTCGGCGTTGATCTCCTGCACGGCCTGCCGCATGGTCTGTCCCGTGCCGCTGTCCTCACCGGAGAAGAAGATGCCGAAGCAAGAGCCGACGATCAGCCCAATCAGACAAATAACGATAATCACAACAACGGCGATCCACCCGCCCGCAGCAATGGCGGCGATCAGTGCCTTTGTCCCGGCAATGATGGCTTTGACGGCGGCAGCCTTGACCGCCGCCTTGATGCCTGCCGCAGTTGCCTTTGCTGCTGCACGGGCGGTCTGTGCAGCAGTTTTAGCGGCTTTTGCTGTGGCCTGTGCGGTTTTCTGTGCCGTCTTTGCCGCAGCCTGCGTCGTTTTTATGGTCGTCCGGGCAGTCTGCTCGGCGGTCTTAATGGTTTTCTGCGTGGTCTTGACCGCCGCTTTGCCCGTAGATTTTGCCGTCTGTTTGATGGTCTTGCCGCTGCGGTCTACCGTTTTGATTGTCTTTTGCGTAGTATCGGCAGAGCGACGCACCCGTTGCATGGCGTTCTGCGCCTGCTTTTTCGGCAAGTTGGTCTTTCTTCGCTGAAAATAGTCCTTTGCCTTGGAGATATTCTCCTTGGTGGTTTTCACACCCTTGCGGCTGGCCTTATCTAATCCATGAACAGCTTCGTGTGCCGCCGTTTCCGTCCCGGTCAAAGTACGGTCGGCGGCGTATTCTTCGGGAGAGGATTCCGCCGCAAAAACGCTGTGCTCCGCCTTGTCCTTGGTGCGGACATAGGCATCCTTCATCCGCTCGGCGGCTACTGCCGATTTGTCGATCACCTTTACCGTTCCCTTGACCACATCTCTCGTCTTGATGTCAGGCATGGCTTCACCTCCGTTCTGCACCGCTGGATCTCTTCCCGCATCGCCGCATAAAACGCACGGCTGCGGATGTTTCCACCGGCTTTTTGCCACTGCTTCTCAAAGTCGAAACGGGTGGCGAGGTCACGGGCAGAATACCCCTTGATAAAGGTACGCCAAGTGGCATCGTCCCAAGTTTCGAGCTGCCGCCAAAGGTCGGGGAAATGCCGATGCAGCTTTCGCAGCTCATCCAGACTTTGCAGAGGACAGCACCAGCAGGAAACCCGGTGGAATATCTCATACAGACCGCCCCAATCAAAGCCCCGTTCATAGCAGTAGGCCAGACAGTCCTTTTCGGTCATACCCCATTCTGCGAGAGGATAGGTCTTGTCCTTGATCCGCTTCGGTTCGTCGGCAGCGATACCGACATATTCAATGACCGTGTAATCTTCTCGCAGTTCTTTCAGATAGGCGTCCACCACACGGGTTTTGAGGATGCCCGTACACCAGCGGTTGCGCGGGCCTGCCCAGCTCATGCCGCTGTACTGCTCCAATGCAGGATTTTTCCGCTTTGGCGTGTAGTGCAGAAAGTAGTATTCAAAATCATGCTCCGCTTTCAGCCGGGTAATCGGTCTGCCGATATACGCCTCCAAACGGGCAAGATGCTCGTACATCTGCGGAAATTCCAGCCCTGTATCGCAAAAGAGGATCAGGTCAACAGGCCGCTTTTCCTCCAGCAGGCGCAGGAGCATCGCCGTAGAATCCTTGCCGCCCGAAAGCGACACCACATATTTTTCAGGCTTCATCGCTGCCCACCTCCGCAGAGGGTGCGGCGATCCGCTTGGCGACAACGACCATGCGCCCGTTTTTGCGGCTGTATTCGCAGGTGGAAAGCGTGATCAGCTTGTCGCCGTATTCCGCCGTTACGCCGGTGTCGTAGATGGAAAATGCCTTGCATTGGGCGATATAATCATCAAAGTCCTCCGCCGAGTCCGCACGGGTGAAGTGGTAATACTTGAAGCCCTGCTCGGAATAGGCAACGGTCTTGAACACTGCCACGATCTCATATTCGCCGAACCCGGACAGGGTATCAAAGCGGATGGTCTTGTGCTCCTGATAAAAGTCCTCGCTTTCATATTTGCAGAGATCGGCAAACATCGTCCCGTTGTTCATGTGATGCCCGTAGATCACGCAGTTGTCGGACAGCGCAAGGTCGCAGTTTTCCTGCACATAGGGCACGCCGTAATCGCTGTACTGCTTGTCAAAGCCCCGTTTCAGATAGAAATTCGGCTCATCCACGGTCTGCATCACGGGATAGTCGATGTTTGTACCGGGGATGGAGAGCCAGCCCACAAAATCACTGTTCTGCTCCTGCACCGCCCGGTATTTTTCAAATGCCGTCAGCTCCGGCAGCGGCTCGGTTTCCGGCAGCGTGTCGGCGGGGGCCGGTTCGGTTTCCACCAGTGCGGCGACCTGTTCAAAGGCTTCGACGCTCTGCTTTTCATCCGCATACTGCCGATAGAGCATGATGCCGGAGAAAAGGAAAAGGGCGGCACATACGGCCGCCCCGATCATCAGGTATTTGCTTTTCATACATAGCCTCCTTTAAGATGCGTTTCCGCTGCCGAACACACCCTCGCCGGGGCGCGTCGTCATCAAGCGGTAAAGCTCGGTATCTTTGGGGAAACGGTTGATAAACGGCACCAGCGCCGAGCCGTACTTGATCAGCCCGCAGCCTGCGTCGGCATTGGTGACATAGCTCATCTGCTCATCGGAGATGTTCAAGAGCTTCGAGAGCTTGGCACGGTCGGAAAACGCCTGATTGAGCATGACCACAAACTCGGAGTTAGAGAGCATCGTGCTCGCCTGCACGGAGTCCAGCAGGTATTCCACATTCTGCGTGATGGCGGTGGGATAACCGTTGCGCTTACGGAACTGCCGCCATGCGGAATTGAAGAAAATGCCGCTCTGCTCATTTTCAAAAACGACATGAAATTCGTCGATAAAGATGTGGGTGCGCTTGCCCTTCTTCCAGTTGAGGGTGACACGGTTGAGAATGGTGTCGGTAATCACCAACAGTCCCGTCGGCTTCAACTGCTCGCCAAGGCCGTGAATATCGAACACGACGATGCGCTTGTCGAGGTCAACGGTGCTTTCGTGGCCGAAAATATCCAGCGAGCCGGTGGTGAACAGCTCCAGCGACAAGGCGATCTCTTTTGCCTTTTCTTCGGGCTGTTCCAACAGCTTGTTTCGCAGGTCGCAGAGCGTAGCGGGTTTGCCCGTCCGCTCGGCATCCTGATACACCAGCGCCGTGCAGCGGTCAATGATGGACTTCTGCTGCGGGCCGACACCGGCCTTGTCGATCTGCTCCACAAGGGACATGATGAACTGCGATTTCTCCACGATGGGGTTGTTCTCGCCGTAGCCGTCCACCATATACATAGCGTTCAAACGGTCTTTGCCGCCTGCCGCCATATGAATGACGGTTGCCGTTTCCTTGCCCAGAGCCGCCGCCAGCGCACCAAATTCGTTTTCTGGATCGCAGACCAGCACATCATCGGTGGTGTTGAGAATGAGAAAAGCGATCAGTTCCTTGGCGCTGAACGATTTGCCCGAACCGGGCACGCCCAACAGGAACGCCGACTGGTTCAGAAGATTTGCTTTGTTGCACATGATGAGATTGTGGGAAATGGCGTTCTCCCCGAAGTAAATGCCACCCTTGTCCTGCACCTCCTGCACCTTAAAGGGCATGAACACCGCAAGGCTTTCGGTGGTAAGGGTGCGGAACGCATTGATCCTCCGTGCGCCGATGGGAAGAACGGTGTTCAGCCCGTCGAACTGCTGGAATTTCAGAACGGCAAGCTGGCACATATGCTTTCGTGCCACGGCAAGCACCGTTTCGGTGTCGCTGTCGAGCTGCTTTTTGTCGTCGGCGGTAATGACCATCGTAATGACCGCCAGCATCATCCGCTGATCTCTTGTGGTCAGGTCGTCCAGAAATTCCTTGCTCTCCTTGCGCTGGAGCTCCATATCATAGGGGACGACGGCGGAGAAATTGTTGTTGGCGTTCTGCCTGCGCTGCCAGTTGGTGATATTGGTTTCGATGCCGAGCAGACGGTTTTCCACCTCCCGCACGGCCTCGTCGGTGGGGATCGGCACAACATCGATCGACAGCATCATATTTCGGTTGAAATCGGTCAGCTCCGTGACCATGCTGTCTTTGATATAGGAAGCGTAGTCTTTCAGAAACAAGACACGGCAGTATTTCTCGCCCAGCTTCAAACAGTCGCTGCTTTTTTCCATTGAGTCGGGGCAGATATAGTCCTTGAAGTCGTGTCCCTTGCGCATCATATCCTGCGGGTCAAAATGAAACGCCGCTTCTTCGCCCTGCCGGTAGAAGTCGTGGAGCACCCGCAGCTTTTCGGCGGCATCCAGCTCGGTACACTTGGAGCCGAGGGCGGCGAAATGGGCGATCAGGTCGGCACCGATCCGGGCAAAGTAGGTGCGGGCTTCTTCGATGTCCTTTTTGCAGACCGACACCGTGATATATTTCTCCTGAATAATGCCGTTGGCGCCGGTGGCCTTGTCCAGCAACATTTGATTGTATTCCCGGCGGTACACATCGCAGGCATCGCCCCGCATGGGCATCAAAATCGACTGCTCAAAATTTGCCCGGTTCAGCCTGCGGTTGTTGATGGTGATCTTCGTCGTCGCCCCGGAATCCAGACTGTTCAGCAGCTCCGAGTAAGCAAGGAACATCTGCTCCTTGTCCTCTCGGCTTGCCACAAGGTAGTTGATGTCGGTAAATTGATAGGTCTTGGAAAAGCGGCTGCCCACCTGAAAAATGCCGTCCTTCCAGATGCGGCGGACGGGGATCACATCCTGCACCTTGCGGGGAACGGTGTACCGCTCCTTATCCTGTTTCAGCAGGTTTTTCAGCGTTTTGATCATGATTTTCCTCCCTCCAATTTGTCTTTCAGCGCTTCATAGTAGAGGTTCGATGCCTCAAAGCGAAGCTCTTTCGGCTCTAACAGCTCCGAGCGCAGCCACGCCCAGAGGAATTGCTCGGCGGTCATGCCGTGGTAGGTGATAAAGCCCAACGCTGCAAAGGGTGCGGCACCGAGAATACACATCCAACTGACGGTTTCCGTCCCGAAGTGGGGTTTCAGCAAAAAGTACAGCCCCACGGCAACGAGGATCGCCAAGACAGAAAAGACAAACTGCCGCATGGACAGCCCGAAAAACATGGATTCCGTATAGTTTCGGATCTCCCGATTGATTTTCACTTCCAAATTTCTTCCTCCTTTACAGTCCCATCATTTCACGCACAACACGGTCGGCCATTTTGACAGCGCCGACGAGCACCAGCATATTGAAAATCAGCTCGCCCACATACGACCACACCTGCGTGACCGCCGCAGCGTCGGGATCGACGACGGGCGGGCTGGATGCGA
>ENA-ORNP01002573-ORNP01002573.1-human-gut-metagenome-genome-assembly--contig:-NODE-2573-length-14676-cov-7.965050_pt1 | contig 14676 bp, 10 predicted proteins | sample MGYA00242119_ERZ509030 | MGnify/ENA primary metagenome ERZ509030 (study PRJEB26280, sample SAMEA2338708) | human gut metagenome | biome: human gut; feature: human-associated habitat; material: faeces... | reverse complement strand
GTAAATATAATTATTCAAATTTTTAGCGGTGTCCAGAAAACTGGGTACATATCACATGCGGCTTTGGGGTTGTACGGTTTTTTGTATGTGTACGGTATTGAGTTTACGCAGTTTGTGCCTGCGGCGGCAGGTAGCGCAGGTCAATATCCCTGCGGTAGCGATTAGATACGATATTATAGGAATCTAAAAGCTGTTGCTTTTTGGCGTTAATTCTGCGGCCAAGGCTATTGCTTTTTATTTCCTTATAATGCATAGCGTCCAACAATCCTTGCGCTGTGCCGTGCCAATGGCCGTTGCATTGCTGCACAAAGGCGCTGATTGCTTCCAAAACCTCATCCGGTGGCTGCAGAAAGCGGCTTGCAGCAGCCCGTTCCAGCATCCAGCGGCAGTGTGTTTGCGAAAAGCTCAGCGAAAGCAGCTGGTCCACAAGGTCGCGTCCGACAATCTCCAGGGAAGCCTTATTATCACCGCGCTGACTTTTGCGCAGCACCATAGCACCGTCCGCCGCACCCAAAAGACCGTTGGAGGCGGAAATCATCTCAAAGGAGTCTTCAGACTGCTGCTTGCGCGTATGATGTACCAGCAGAAGGCAAATACTATGCTTATCGGCAAATTCCTTCAGCTTAGCTGCACTGCTGTAATCGCGGGCGTAATTACATTTTTCGTCCTGAGCGCTGCGTATTTTCTGCAGGGTGGCAATGATTATCAGGCGCACGTCCGGATACTTTTGCATAAAGGAGTTCAGCTGCTCCTCCAGACCGTTATCAACATCCTGCGCACTGACTGCCATATGCAGATTTTCTGCGACCTCCATATCAAACATGCGCACAAGGCGCTGCTGCAGGCGGTAAAACTTATCCTCCAGTGCCAGGTAAAGCACACCGCTTTGCTGTACGGGGTAGTTCCATAGCTGTTCACCGCGGGCAACGTGGTAGGCAAGCTGCGCCATCAGAAACGATTTGCCTATTTTTGGTGCACCTGCCAGAATATACAGCCCCGGATAGAGCAGATCCTGGATAATTGCCTGAGGCACGGGAAACTCCGTGTCATAAAGCTCCGGCATGGAAAGCGTCTGCAGCTCCGGTGCTGTAGTAAAGGCTTGCTTAGGTTGAAATACGTGGTTAATTGTCGTCATAGAAGAACTCCTTTCAAAATATTCTGTTTACTAAAGCAAAAAGCGTTTAGTAGATACTCCTATTATAATAAACTAATTTAGTTAAGTCAAGAAAAGTAGCAGAAATGTTCTGAAAATGATAATCAAACTTGCCAGTAGAGTTTTCTGACATTATACTAAAGATAACAGAATTTGTTTTAGTTGGAGGTGTTTGCTATGGCAGTAAGCAGACGCATAAGCTATTTTCGTCAAAAGCATAATTTGACGCAGAAGCAGCTGGGACTGCTGCTGGGATTTTCGGAATCCACAGCGGAGGTGCGCGTCAACCAGTATGAGCACGGCAACAGGCGGCCGAAGGAGGCAATGCTGGAAAAGCTGGGCGAGATTTTTGGCGTGGATCCTGCAGTGTTCAGGATTCCTGATATTCATAACCGTGCCGGCCTGATGCAGACCTTTTTTGCCCTGGAGGATTATGCAGGCTGGAAGCTTACTAAAGTGGATGGTCGTTTTGCAGTGGTGATTGGCACAGCAACAGCAGGACCGCAGAAGACGTTTGATGATTATGTGCTGCAGGAATGGCTGGATATGCAGACGGCGCTGGAGCGGGGTGAAATAACCCGCAAGGAATATGACGAATGGCGTTATCATTATAATGATGCCAGCTTAGAAAAGCATTTAATGGCCACGTATAAGCAGCTGGAAGAATTGCAGGAAGAGGAATAAAACCGTACACCGCAAGAAACCCGTACAGGCGCAAAGTCTTGCAGCATGGGGCTTTGTACGGTTTGTACAGTTTTGTACGGTTTTGGAGGAGTGCAGGAGCGGTACGCTTTTTATTTTGTTGCCTAAGGCACATTTTCTTGAATTACAGTGCTGATTGCGTTACAATAAAAGCAAAGGGAGGCGGTTAAGATGGCTAAATTCTGTACTAATTGCGGGAGTGAGTTGAATCCTGGCGCTAAGTTTTGCGTGAACTGCGGCCAGAAGGTGGAGCAGGAGCAAAATCAGCAGGCGGGAGCTGCTGCTGTTGCCGGTGTTGCAGCCGGTGCTGATATAAGCTATAAAAAGAGTATTAATGACAGTCCTGAGCAAGACGGCTTTGCTGCTGCTAATGCTCAAGAAAATGTACATACTGACGCTAATGCTGATGGCAATCCTAAGGTTAATCCTGATCCTGATGAATTTAAGCATACCAATGCTGCCGGTGAAGCTGACACCGATGCGTATAGCGCTCAGGCAGCACCCAAAGCAGGCAAGAAGTTTTTGAACCTTGGCGAGGGCCTGAACCTGCTGTTTAAGGACAGCAGTGCGGACAAGGAAGCAGTTTTCAAGGAGCTGTTCTTTACGTCTAAAGGACGCTTGAACCGTAAGTCTTATATTTACAGAAGCATTTTCCTGCCATTAGTACTGAGTGTTATACAGGTTGTTTTGACATTTGCGGCTAATACCATAGGTGCTCTTGAGCTTTTGTTTGCAGTTCTGCTTTTAGTATCAGGTCTATTTGGTTTTGTAGCCAGTATTATGATGCTTGAACGTCGTCTGCATGACTTGGATAAAAGCGGCTGGTGGATGCTGCTTTTGTGCGTACCGCTGGTTAACATTTTGTTTTACATCTATATTTTATTCTTCAAGGGAACCGAAGGACCTAACCAATATGGCGAGGATCCCTTGCAGTCGTAGTACTGCCTTGGCAGCTGAAAGCTGCTATATATAATATGTAAGTATTTCGCTTAGCAAAATAGTCGCTCGTTCTTGTGACGCAGCGGCTATTTTTGTGCTTTTCGCAAGACGCAGTGCGCAAAACTATGTTATAATAAACTGTTAGCTAATTATTAATGGAGGCGTAAGCACAATGAATTATACAGAAAGCCTGGCATATTTAGACAGCCTGGGCAAATTTGGCATTAAGCTCGGTATGGAGCGTATTGAAGGACTTTTGCGGGAGCTGGGAAACCCGGAGCAAAAGATTAAAACAGTGCATGTAACCGGCACTAACGGTAAAGGCTCTGTTACCAGCATGATTACGAATATTCTGCTGGCAGCAAACCTGAAGGTGGGCAAGTTTACTTCACCGCATCTGGTGAAGTATAACGAGCGCATTAACCTCAACGGCAAGGATATCAGTGACGAGGATTTTGCTACGGCGATTACTGCGGTAAAGGTTGCTGCCGACAGCGTTGTCAAAAAGGGCGTGTGCGAGCAGCCGACGCAGTTTGAGATTCTGACTGCTGCAGCATTTTTATATTTTTATCTGCAGAAGGTTGATTATGCTGTTATTGAGGTAGGCATGGGCGGCCTGTGGGATTCCACCAACGTAATTACGCCGGTGGTCAGCGTTATTACCAATGTTGCGCTGGACCATACTGATCGCTGCGGCAAAACTTTGGAGCGCATTGCTATGCAGAAGGCAGGCATTATCAAGGAGAAGGTGCCTCTGGTTACCGCTGCCGAAGGCAATGAAGCTCTTGGTCCTATTGTAAGCCTGGCTATGTTTAAGGAAGCACCGGTTTATCTTTACGGCAAGGCTTTTCACGGCACGGAGGTAAAAAGCTCGATGGAGGGCCAGACCTTTACGCTGCATGCAGGTGATTTTTATCATTCCGATTATGAAATCAAGCTGCCGGGCGAGCACCAGATTAAGAATACCAGCGTAGCGATTGTTGCTGCCAAGCTGGTGAGCAAGCAGGATGACCGCATTAACGAGCTGGCGCTGCATGTGGGCGTGGCCAACACAGTTTGGCCGGGACGTTTGGAGCGTATTCATAAGGATCCGGATGTTATTCTGGACGGTGCGCACAATCCTGACGGTGCCAAGGCTCTGCGTAATGCTTTGGATAAATACTATCCCGGCAAGCAGGTGCAGTTTGTCTTTGGCATGATGGGTGACAAGGATATGAGCGGTGTTATCAAAACACTGATTAAGCAGGATGATGTTGTTTACACCGTGCGTGCCGATGAGGGTGCGCGTGCTGCGGAGGCTGCGGATTTGGCGAAGCTGGTGGGCCGCAATGCTGTGGCGGAGGCTGATCTTGCTACGGCGTATGATGCTGCTATCCGCGGAGCAGGCACTGACGGTGTTGTGTGCGTTTGCGGCAGCCTGTATCTGGTGGGCGAGTTTAAGAAGATGCTGCTGGCGGATAAGCGTGGGATGAACTGAAGTAAAACAATAATATCATGACAAAACTGGCAAATTATCTCGAGAATAAAATATGGTATATGCTGCTGTTTACTGTGGCGGTTATTCCGCTGGAACAGGAATTTACCTCCTTCTGCGTAGCAATGACCTTTATCAGTGCTGTGATTGTAGGCCATGTTAAGGGACGTCCGCAGCAGGAGAAGGTGCTGAAGCCGTGGCAGCAGGGAGCGTTTTATGCACTGCTGCTGATTGCGGTTGTTTCAGTATATTTTTCCCTGGACAGGTTTTTGTCCTTTTGGAATCTGGTATATGTTGTAGGCCAGTATGCGGCGCTGTTTTTTGTCCTGCTGCGCTACGGTCGCAGCAGTGAGCAGGACAGGGCAACTTTGACTGCTTGCGAGGCTGAGCCGCTGACGCAAAGCGAGGCCTGGAAAAATGCTGACGCTAAGCAAAAATTTGCGCTTGGGTGGCAGCGCTTCGGCACTTTGCCGCGTCCGCTGCAGCTCATGGGCGCCTTTTTAATCGTATCGCTGCTGGTGAGTGCCATCGGTATCGCGCAGAAGATTTTCGGCGTTACGGCTGAGGGCATCTGGGTGGACCCGGCGCAGTTCCCTGATTTGAAGGTGCGCGTTTTCTCTACGCTTGTTAACCCCAATATCCTGGCAGGCTATCTTGTGCTGGTTGTTGCTTACAGTACAGCCTTTTTCAATCAGACTAAGGCGTATAAAAATTGGCGTCTGGCGTTTCTTGTTACGGGACTTTTGGCAGCAGTCTGCCTGCTTTATACATATTCACGCGGTAACTGGGTAGCCTGCGCTGTGATGCTGCTGGCGTTCTGCGTGCTGTTCTGCCGTAAGGCTTTTATTCCTGTCCTTGGCGGCGGTGCGGCGGCTCTGGCGCTTGGCGGTCAGGCGGTGCTGCAGCGTCTGGAATCTATCCGCGGCGGTTACGGCGGTGATACCTCGATTGCTCTGCGCATGGCATATTTGAAGAGTACCAAGTGGATTATTGAGGAATTCCCGTTTGGTGTAGGCTGGTATGGCTACCGTTTTGTATATCCTACATATAATTTTTATCTGGCGGACAAGAACGTTATCATGTACCACTGCCACAATATTTTCTTGAATATCTGGGCGGAGCTGGGTGCGCATGGTTTGCTGGTCTTTCTTGTTATCTGGTTCGGCATTTTTCTGCCTGCAGGCTGGAAGCTGGCATATCATGGACGCAGCTTGTGGCTGAAGGCTATGGGACGCGGTTATGTGCTGGCAACAGTAGGCATTATTATTGGCGGATTGACTGACCATGTTTATTTCAATACTCAGATGGGATTGTTATTTTGGACCTTGGGTGTCCTGACTTTGCTTTGTGCCGGAATAAATGAGCGCTCCGATAAGGAATAAAGAAGCAAAAAATCGACAAGCAGTTCAAATAAGAATAAATCCGATAGCAACATAAAGGATAATTAAAGACAAAATAAAAATCGGATTAATTTTTAAAAAATACTAGACAAAAATAATGTGGTATAGTATAATTATGCATATAAAGACTAGTTAATAAAACAACTCTGGGAACGGAATCTTTACTACGGCTATTTGTGATTCGTGAAGCTCATCAAATAGCCGTAAAAAATAGCGATGAATTTTGCGAATAAAGAAAAGAATCTAAATATAGAGAATTTTTAAATTATGATAGACGGGTAAGCAAAAATATAGTGTTTCTATAATCTGGGAAAGGAGAACAGCCTTGAAGGGCATGAGAGAAATAAGGTAAACAATTAATTTGATTAAGGAAGGGATGATGCAATGTATAAGTGCAGAGAAGCAAGCACTAAGGAAATCATTGCTTTTCAAAAAGAGTTTTGCGAGAATTTGTCAGCAGCTATAGGAATGAATGATAAACACCGCGTTCAGGTAGAGGCTTATGAGGAACTGCCGCCATGGAGTTTTGTTTATAATGCTGATGGCAGCGATCGCTTTTTGAAGGATGATATTATTATGCTCAAAGTGTGCGATTTGGAAAAAAGAGTTGTCTATTATCCGGTTTTTCCGGAAAAAAGAGGACTCAAGCTGCTCCAATGCTGGGATATGGCAGTTCCGCCGAAGCTGACTGCATTTGAACAGGATGGTAAACAGGAAGGTAATGTACATCGTGCCAACCAAAGCTTGCGTAATCTTATCGCCTTTGCCCGTCTGTTTATGCTGTCGCAAAGCCGTTGGCATAAACCTATGGCCTACAGCTTCAATAATATTATTTCGCAATTATATCTCGTGCCGGAGGCAGACGTTGCTCCGGAAACGATTAAGCTTATAAATGATGTAATCGGCAAATATATCAGGGATGATTCCCTGGAGCATTATATTAAATGTGACAATTTACAGGATTTTATAGATTATATTAAAACCAAGTATTCTCTGGTGATGTTTAAGTCGGATGATTTTTCGCTTTTAAGGAGAATATTGCACGACTATTATCCGGCAGAAAAAATATATTTTTAAACAGAAGTTTAGCGCAGAACACGGCATGCGGACAGTTCTGCGCTTTTTCTTCACTGTCTATTGCTTTTTTGCCATAATGGGAACAAGAAAGCAGAATAATACTGCTATATTGTGAAAGGAGGGGACGTTACTAAAATTCTAATTCGGCAAAAATTAATTAAACGAATTAAAAGTAATTTTAACTCGATAAAACGAGTTAAAAATGAATTAAAATCGAGTTAGAACTGAATTAGATTGAGCAGTACTAAGATTTCACCAGGCACACTAGCGCCGCAATACGGTATTACATGTTCCTCTTTGCCTTTCTCGGTTTTCACAAAAACTCAACAGAACCCGATAGTATCGCCAAGTTATACTGCCGTGCTGTTTTTGCTTAGGATAAGGCTGCTTTTACGGTTCTCGTTTATGATTGCCAAATTTAACTCAATAAAACGAGTTAAAACGAGTTAAAATGAGTTAAAATGAGTTAGAAACGAGTTGAAACGAATTCATCTGATATCGTTGCCTAATGGTATTGATTAAGTTTTTATGTGATTGCAATAATTATCAAATATTTAGCTATAAAAATATATCTATTTGATTGTTTTGCGTGATGCAAACTGGACAAAACGAGTTAAACGAGTTAAAATTAGATAGAGAACAATTTTAATGCGTTAAAAATGAGTTAGAAAGAAGGTGCAATTATGTTACCGAAAAAGGAGACTTTGGAAATTGAATTTAAAAGTGACGTTAAACGTTATCCTGATAAAGATATAATTGAAGCTGTTTCTGCTATGGCGAATACTAATGGAGGCATCTTGTATTTAGGTGTTGAAGATAATGGTATTGTTACGGGATTACATAAAAGTCATATGGATGCTATTGGTTTGGTTGCTTTAATAGCTAATAATACTATTCCATCAGTTTCTGTTAGGGCAGAAATAGTTATTGAAAATCAACATAACGTAATGAAAATAGCTATTCCTATGAGTAGGGCAGTCGTTTCTACATCTTCAGGAAAAATATTGAAGCGAAGATTAAAGCTTGATGGTAGCCCAGAAGCAGTACCTATGTACGCATATGAAATAACAAGCAGGTTATCAGAGTTAAGCTTGTTAGACGTATCAGCACAGCCAATAGCTGGGGCAACATTAGATGATTTTGATCCTTTACAATTGAACAGGCTAAAAGAAATCATAAGGTCCAATCCAGGTGGAGAAAAGACATTATTAGAGTTAACTGATGAAGAATTAGAATTTGCTTTAAGGTTGATTTCTAAAGATGGTGATAAGTTGATACCAACAATGACAGGTTTATTGTTGTTGGGTAAATCAGATTCTTTGGGTAGGTTAGTGCCGACTGCTAAAGCAACTTTTCAGGTTTTAGAGGGAACTAATGTTAAAGTTAATGAAGAAACATCAAAACCTATATTAGAAGTTTTGGAACTTTTTCAAAGTTATATTAAGCCTTGGAATTCGGAGAATGAGTTTGAATATGATTTGTTTAGAATTCCTGTACCAGAGTTTAGTTATGCTGCTATTCGTGAGGGCTTAATAAATGCTTTTTGTCATAGAGATTATTCTATGTTGGGAAATGTAAGAGTTCTAATTGATGACGAAGGAATGTCTATTACAAATCCGGGAGGCTTTATTGAAGGTGTAAATATAAACAATTTGCTTATAGTTGAACCACATGGTAGGAATCCTGCTTTAACTGACGCATTGAAACGTATAGGTCTTGCAGAGAAAACAGGCAGAGGTATTGATAGAATTTTTGAAGGTTCTATAGTTTATGGCAGACCTTTGCCTGATTATTCTGAATCAACAAGCCGAAATGTAAGGTTATATTTAAGAAGGGCTAAAGCTGACATTGCGTTTGCTAAATTGATTACATCAGAAAAAAAACGTGATAAAAAAGGTTTATCAATTTATGCTTTAATGATTTTATCTTGTTTGCGAGAATATAGACGGAGCAGTTTAGATCAAATTGCGGAATTAACTAAATTGCCGAAGAATAAGCTGACTGTATCTTTAGAACAATTGGTAGAAAGAGGAACTATTGAAGCAGTTGGTAAAGGTAAAACGCGTAGCTTTATGTTGTGTAAAAGATATTATTATAACAATAATTCTAATATGCAGTATGTTAGACAGTCAGGCATAGATGATGTTAGACACGAAGAACTTGTTATAAAATTAGCTAGAACGCAGAATGGTATTTTCACCAAACGAGATGTAATGGAATTATTAGGATTATCTGATACGTTAGCATATAACTTAATTAAACGAATGACAGCTAATGGGGAAATTGAGCTTTTTCAAAGTGGCAGATATGCTAAGTATAAAATTTGCTAAATATAGCTTGACAGCATCTCTTTCTGCTTTTCTTCGCTCCTTTTAGTATTTCACGATAAATCAACAGAACCCGATAGTATCGCCAAGTGATACTGTCGGGCTTTTTTATAATGCAACGCCATATACTGAAGGCCGGTATAAACTTTGCCCTTTCTTACATATTAGTTACATATTTTCTTGCCTTGCTATGATATAATAATTACATTAATGTTTATTCTATGTGAGCGGCATAGAGGAGGAGCAGTTATGGCAGATAAATTTTTAGTAATAGATGGCAGCAGCTTAATACATAGAGCGTTTTTTGCTTTGCCGCCGCTGACTACGCGTCAGGGTATCCATACGGGAGCAGTGTACGGACTGTGCAACATGCTGCTGAAGCTTTTGGATGAGGTGAAGCCGCGTTATATGGCGGTTGCCTTTGATAAATCGCGCAAAACCTTCCGCAGCAAGCTGTATGCGGAGTATAAGGCGCAGCGTAAGCCTACTCCGAGCGAGCTGAGCGAGCAGTTTCCTTTAGCGATGAAGGTTTTGGAATGCATGGGAATACGCACGCTGGAGCTGGATGATTATGAGGCCGATGATATTATCGGTACCTTTGCTGTGCAGGCACCGCCGGAGGTTGAGGTTATCATTGTTACCGGTGACCGCGATGAGCTGCAGCTTATTGATAAGCGTACCAAGGTTTTTTATACCAAGCGCGGCATCAGCGATATTCAAGTTTTTGATGAGGCGGAATTTGCTGCCAATTACGAGGGCCTGCAGCCTAAGCAGCTGATTGAGCTGAAGGGCCTGATGGGCGATACCTCGGATAATATTCCCGGCGTGCCGGGAGTAGGTCCTAAAACAGCGATGAAGCTGATCAAGGAATACGGTAATGTTGAAACTGTGCTAGAGAATATCGAGAAGGTTTCCGGCAAATCGTTAAAGACGAAGCTGACGGACAATAAGGAATCTGCACTGCTGTCGAAGCAGCTGGCAACAATCTGCAAGGAAGCACCGGTTGATACCGCCGTGCAGAACTACGAGCTGCAGCCGATGAAGGAGGAAGCACGCACCCTGCTGCAGGATTTGGAGTTCCGCAATATGTACGAGCGCTTTGCCGCGGTACTCGGCGGTGCGCAGGACAGCTTTGACCTTTTCGGTGAAGCTGTTGAGCAGGAAGGACTGCCGCAGATTGCTGTAAACACGCCGCAGCTGGCAGAGGAGCTCTTTGGGGCATTGGCTAAAGCAAAGCAGCCTGTTGCCGTGCATGCTCAGGTAGCAGGACAGCTGCCGGAGCTGTATTTCAGCAGTGCCGAAATTTTGGTTAATGATAAAATTTATGTGCTGGACGCGCAAAGCGGCTGTTGGGATAAATTTGACAGCTGGCTGGCAGACGCAGAAAGCAAAAAGATAACAATAGACAGCAAGGAGCTTTATAAATGCTGCCTGTGCCGCAAGGTGAAGGTGCAGGGAATAGTTGATGATGTAGCTTTGGCAGGCTATGTTGCCGACCCCGGCCACAGCTCCTACAGCCTGGAGGATTTGAGTCGCCGCAATTTGCCGGGAGTACTGGCAACGTCTTGCGAAAATCTGCAACAGCTCGCATCTAAGCTGCGCGGACTGTTGGCTGAACAGCAGCAGCTCAAGCTGTATGAGAAATTTGAGCTGCCGTTGGCACCGGTGCTGGCGCAGATGGAGTTTGCCGGTATTACGCCGGACAAGGAGCTTTTGCTGCAGCTGAGCGAAGATATGGGGCACCGTATTGCAAAGCTGGAGGCTTTGGCACAGGAGCAGGCGGGCGAAGAGTTTAACCTGAAATCTCCCAAGCAGCTGGGCGTGATTTTATTTGAACGCTTGCAGCTGCCGGTAATCAAAAAGACGAAAACAGGCTATTCTACCGATGCCAAGGTATTGGAAGCACTGGAGGGCAAGCATCCGCTGATTGCTACCATTCTGGAGCATCGCAAGCTGGCGAAGCTGCAATCTACCTATCTGGAAGGACTGCAGCCGTTGATTAATCCCAAAACGGGACGCATTCATACGCATTTCCAGCAGACTGTAACGGTAACAGGCCGTTTGTCCAGCACTGATCCTAACCTGCAGAACATTCCTGCACGCACGGAGGAGGGCAGACAGATTCGCCGTATTTTTGTTCCGGGAGCAGGCTATGATCTGCTGATGAGCTGCGATTATTCGCAGGTTGAGCTGCGTATTCTGGCCTGCATTGCGCAGGATGAGCTGCTTTTGGAGGCCTTCCGTCATGGTCAGGATATCCATGCGCGCACAGCTGCCGAGGTTTTCGGTGTGCCGCTTGAAGAAGTAACGCCCCAAATGCGCAGCCGTGCGAAGGCCGTTAACTTCGGTATTGTTTACGGTATCAGTGACTTTGGCCTGGCCAAGCAGCTGGATGTCGGCCGCAAGGAGGCAGCGGGCTATATCGACAGCTACTTTGAACGCTATACCGGTGTAAAAAAATATATGGAAGATATTGTAGCCAAGGCACGTGAGCAAGGCTATGTCAGCACGCTGATGGGACGCAGACGCTATCTGCCGGAAATTCGCAGCAGTAATTTCAATCTGCGCAGCTTTGCGGAGCGCACTGCTATCAACACCCCGATTCAGGGAACTGCTGCAGATATTATGAAGAAGGCAATGATTGCTGTGCAGCGCGAGCTGGATAAGGCGCAGTGCAAGAGCAGAATCCTGCTGCAGGTACACGATGAGCTGGTGCTAGAGGTTACTGAAGACGAAAGGGAGCGGGTAGCGCAGCTGGTGCGCACAGCCATGGAAGGTGCTGCAAACTTGGATATTCCGCTGCTGGCCGACGTTAATTGCGGTCGTGACTGGGCGGAAACAAAATAACGGATACTTTACGGAAAGAGGGGAAGACCTGTGCCGGAAATGCCTGAGGTGGAGCAGGTGCGCAAAACACTTGCGCCTCATATAGAAGGAAAGAAAATTTTAGCAGTAGAGATATATTTGGAGCGATTGATAAAATATCCTCAGCCTGATGCCTTTATCAAAGGACTGGTGGGCAAAACTATCAGTAGCGTAGGCCGACGCGGTAAATATCTGGTGCTGCACACAGCACCGAAGCAGCAGCTGATAGTGCATCTGCGCATGACAGGCGCGCTGTTGGCGCAGCCGTCAGCTGCACCTGCACCGGCGTATGCCAAAATCAAATTTACGCTTTCTGATGACGTGACGATGTGGTTTACGGATATCCGTACCTTTGGTACGCTGTATCTGGTAACCGATAACGATATATATATTGAAGGCTATGAAACGCTGGGACCGGAGCCGCTGAGTGAAGGCTTTACTGCCGCATATCTGCTGCCGTTGGCGCAAAAAAGCAAGAAGGCTATCAAGAGCTTTATTCTGGACCAGCAGATTATTGCCGGTCTTGGCAATATCTATGCCGATGAATGCCTGGCTCTGTCCGGTATTCTGCCTATGCGCAAAGCCTGCAGCCTGAGCGCTGCTGAGGTAGGGCGCTTGTGTGAGGCAGTCAATGCGGTAATCGCGCAGGGCATCAAAAATCGCGGTACAACCTTCCGTGATTATAAGGACGGCGAAGGAAATAAGGGCGATAACCAGAATCATCTGCTGGTATACGGCCGAGGCGGCAAGCCCTGTAAAAAATGTGGTGCGCTGCTGCAGACAACCAAGGTAGGCGGCAGAGGCACGGTTTATTGTGAGCATTGCCAAAAGTAGGAGTGGAGAATAATGATAACAATAGGTTTGACGGGAGGCATTGCTTCCGGTAAAAGTACAGTTTCGGCAGAGCTGCGTAGCTTGGGACTGCCTGTTTTTGATGCGGATGCCGAAGCACGTCTGGCAGTAGCTGCAGGCAGCGAAGGCCTGGCGCAGGTGATTGCCGTATTGGGCAAGGAATATCTGAGCGAGGAAGGAACGCTTGACAGAGCCAAGGTTGCCGAGCGCATTTTTCATGACAAAGAAGCGCTGAAGGCAGTGGAGGCGATTATCCATAAAATAGTCTGGCAGCAGGCAGAAAGCTTTTTGGCTGCAAGCAGCAAACAGGGACATAAGGCAGCGGTGCTGGATGTGCCTCTGCTGATTGAATGCGGCTGGCATAAGAATGTGGACAGCGTGTGGCTGGTATCCGTCAGTCATCAGCAGCAGGTTGAAAGAGCAATGCTGCGCAGCGGCATGACTGCGGACGAGGTGAATGCGCGTATTGAAGCGCAGATGTCACTGGCAGAAAAGAAAAAATATGCCGATGTAGTATTGGATAACAGCGGCAGTCAGGCGGAAACCATGCAGGCTGTGCGTTCGCAGCTGGAGCTGCTTTTGGGTGGCGTCAGTGAAGGGTAAGCGCAAAGCCCGCAGCAGACGGACTAAGACACACGGAAGGCTGTACAGCTGGCTGCTGCTTCTTGGCGTGCTGCTTGTCATAGGCTTCGGCGGCTGGAAAATCTGGAGCAGTGATACTGTACAGATGCGCTTCGTTTATATGTGGGAGTATCAGCAGGATATTGTGACCTACAGTAAGAAAAATAATGTAGATCCTTTTCTGGTTGCTGCCATTATCAAAAATGAAAGCAACTTCAAGCATGATGCTGTTTCTAAAGTCGGAGCAGTAGGCCTGATGCAGATTATGCCGGAAACAGGACGTTGGATTGCCGAGCAGATGGGACTGAAGAATTATCAGGACAGTGATTTGTACCAGACGAGAAAAAATATCCGCATGGGCTGCTGGTACGTAGGTGAGCTGGAGCACGAATTTCAGCATAACCTGGTACTGCTGATGGTGGCCTATAATGCGGGACGCGGACAGACGCATGAATGGATGCAGGAAAATGGCTGGGACTACAATTTCAATGATATAAAATCTATTCCTTACCCTGATACCCGTGAATATGTTGCCAAGGTCATGCAGGATAGGGATAAATATTATCTGCTTTATAAGGATAGGATAAAGTAATAGCGCAAGAAGATTTTATAATTTTTTTCGCAAGGTTACTTGACGAACGCGTCAGAGTATGCTATTATATCTATGTTGCTTATGACAACAACGAAGTGAATAAAGCATGCGGTAGTGGCGGAACGGCAGACGCGCTAGCCTCAGGAGCTAGTGGGGGAGACCCCGTGGAGGTTCAAATCCTCTCTACCGCACCATTTTTATTTATGAACTTTATCCCAAAGACGCGGTCGTGGTGGAACGGCAGACACGCCACTTTGAGGGGGTGGTGGGAGAAATCCCGTGTGGGTTCAAATCCCACCGACCGCACCAACATTGAATTAATGAGGACTTATGTTAACGCATGAGTCCTTTTTTGTTTTTTGATTTTACGATATTGTAAGAATGCAGCTGCAATATGCAGAAGTCAGCTTTTTTAGGCTTGCTTAAGTATCAAGTAGTTATTCGGCGGGAAAATCTGATTCTGGCGCTAAAGGGTATGGTTCAAAGGTATGCCTCTTACATTTACATGCTGCCTCCGGATTTAATTTAAATTTTTGCAGAAAAAATTAAAAATAGTGTTGACATGACCTGTTGTTTGTGTTATTATATCTATGTTGCTTATGACGGCGACGAACTGAATACAGTATGCGGTAGTGGCGGAACGGCAGACGCGCTAGCCTCAGGAGCTAGTGGGG
>ENA-ORNP01002558-ORNP01002558.1-human-gut-metagenome-genome-assembly--contig:-NODE-2558-length-14794-cov-3.415903_pt1 | contig 14794 bp, 8 predicted proteins | sample MGYA00242119_ERZ509030 | MGnify/ENA primary metagenome ERZ509030 (study PRJEB26280, sample SAMEA2338708) | human gut metagenome | biome: human gut; feature: human-associated habitat; material: faeces... | reverse complement strand
GTCTGAATGTTGGCATCTATTGTAAGAGTTATGTTACTTCCGTTTTCAGGAGCTATGTATTTTTCGTCAGTGTCTGGAATTGATTCTTGAGTTGCATCTATAGAAGTTGTTACACGTCCAGGGGTACCAGTTAAGGTTTCGTCCCAGTAATACTCTAATCCAGATAAACCATTATTATCACTTCCACAAAATCCTATTAGATTTGATGCTAAATTATTATATGGGTATGATCTTTTATTGTCTTTATCTATATTTATTCCTGAACTCCATTTATTATCTGACATCCATTGCTTTAATTCAGATACCTTGTCTATATCAACTTTTTTTGCAATTGTTTCTACTGAATTTGTGCTTGTAACTTTGACTAACACTTCATTATAATCTAATTCAAAAATATCTGATAAAGCCTTGGCAACTTTTTCTTTTAAAGCATTTGTAGCCTCAGCATCGTTTTTTACAGCTATAAGTGAAGGGTTTACACTAATAGTATCAACCTCAGAACTTACAGCTAAAGCCTTTCCAGTAGAATCGTAAATAGTTCCTCTTTTAGGGCTTAGAACTCTGTTAGCAGTAATTTGCTTATATGCTCGTTCTTTTAAAAAACTTCCATCAATGAATTGTAACCAGAAAATTCTAAAAACTAATAATAAAATTAATATTAAAAAAATAACTGCAAACCATTTTAAATGGGTGCTTTTGTTATCTATTTTTACTTCTTTTTGTTTCTTATAATTCATAAAACCACCATCTTTTCTTTAGATAGAATTATTGTATATTAATATAGGGCAAAAATCAATAAAAAGCACAAAAATGGTTGAAAAATAATTACAATTTTTGCTGTGTCAAATATCATTTCAAACGCAGTTACATACACCACGTACGCACTTTTGCCTTTGAAATTCATTTTCCTTGCAAAAATTTAATTCTTTTCCAACCGTAATTTGAAATAAAAGGAAAAATACGGCTAAATATAGTGAAAAATCTTGCTACAATTTATTGCTTTTAAATTTAAAATGTAATATAATTAAATATGTATAGGAATTTAAAATAATAAAAAATAAATAAAAGGATGGAGAGTATGAAAAAGTTTAAAAAATTAGTATCAAGCATTTTAATTACTATGTTAACAGTGGCTACACTTGGAAGCATTAGTGCTGTTAAGGCTGCAAGTGCAGGACCACTATATTTAGGCATTGTTTCACTTCGTAGAGCTGGCTATGGCTATCAACAAGAAGGTAGCAAAGTATGGAAAATAGCAGAATATGATAGTGAAAATGGAAAAACCGCAGATTTAAGTAAAACTATTTACTGTATTAAAGGTGGACCTGGATTTGGCTCTAGTGATATGGCAACAGGCGGTGTACCAACAATAAGTAAATATACACAAAAGTTTAACTTAAAAGATTTAGCTTCAATACCAAGTACATATTCAAAAATTTTACCAACAGGAAGCAATTATAATTCTTTAATGTGGTTATTAGATAATATTTATATAATGCCTGCAATTGGAACAGACAATACAACTGCAAGAGAAGAATTTTTAAAGAGTAAAATTCCAAATGAATTATATGAACTTATAACAGATGATGATATAGATGCTGTACAGCAATTAGCAATTTGGTATTTCACAAACCCATCTGGAGATAAATATCATTATGAAACATCAAACTTTAAAATAAATTCAATTGCAAATGTAGATTCAAATTATGCTTCAATGGGAGATATTTTTGGAGATGATGGTTGGGATAGAGAAGATGCAATAGAAGCATTATTCCAATATTACATTACAAATGCAAAAGCAAATAGCAATTACAAGAGTACAAACAATACAACATCTCCAATCGAAATTGTAAAGAGTAATGCTACAATGACAAAGGTTGGAAGCAACTATGTTGCAGGACCATACAAAATAAACCAATTGTTAAATGTTGATTATACATTAAATGCAACATTTACAGATATAAATGGAACAACAATTACTCCAAGCATTGGCATAAAAGATGTAAGCGGAAATGTAACAGCCACAACAAAAACATTAAAAGAATTAGTAGGACAAGAATTCTATTTAATTATGCCAACAAGCTCAAATATATCTGGAATAAAAATGACTGTAAATACATCATACACATCAAAAACAGTTGATTATTGGTCAGTTGCAGATGCTCCAACAACAGAGCAACCAGTTGTAATTGTAAATGAAACTCCATTAAACTTTTCAGATACAACTTCAATAGTAGTACCAAAACCATTCGATTTAAGCTTAAGAAAATTTATTACAAACATAAATGGAACAGAAATTACAAATAGAATACCACAAGTAGATGTTAGCAAATTAGCTTCAGGAGAAGCAACAACAGCAACATATAATCACACAAAAACACCACTTAAGGTTGCAATCGGAGATGTTGTTACATATACAATAAGAGTATACAACGAAGGTGATATAGATGGATATGTTGAAGAAATAACAGACCATTTACCAGACCAACTTGAATTTGTTACTGAAAATGAAATAAATACAAAATATGGTTGGGTAGTTGATAGTACAAATTCGAAAATAATTAGAACAAATTATTTATCAAAAGCTAAAGAAGCTTCTGAAGGTGCTAATAAAATTAAGGCTTTTGATGGAACAAAGTTAGATTACAAAGATGTAAAAGTTGTATGTAAAGTAGTTTCAACAGATCCAATGCCAACTAAGATTACAAATATAGCTGATATTACAAAATTTACAGACGGCAACGGAAATACAGTAACAGATAGAGATTCACAAGAAAACAATGTAAATATTCCATCTGATTTACCAGGATATAAAGATGATGAAATAGGAAAAGATTATGTGCCAGGACAACAAGATGATGATGATTTCGAAAAACTAAAAATAAAAGAATTTGATTTAGCTTTAAGAAAATTCATCACAAAAGTAAATAATACAGAAATAAAGAGCAGAATTCCACAAGTTGACACAACACCTTTGAAAAATGGAACAGGAACAACTGCAATTTACAATCACTCAAAAGAGCCTGTAAAAGTTTCATTAGGAGCAGTAGTTGAATATACAATTAGAGTATACAATGAAGGTCAAGTAGATGGATATGTAGAAGAAATTAAAGACCACTTACCAGACCAATTAGAATTTATTAAAGATAATGAAACAAATAAAAAATATGGTTGGACAGTTGATAGCACAGATTCAAAAGTAATAAAAACATCATACTTATCTAAGGCAAACGAAAAAGTAGCCGGAGAAAACAAAATACCAGCATTTGATGGAACAACATTATCTTATAAAGAAGTAAAAGTAGCTTGTAAAGTAGTTTCAACAGATCCAATGCCAAGCAAAATAACAAACTTAGCAGATATATCAGATTTTACTGATGGAGAAGGAAACAAAGTTACAGATAGAGATTCTAAAGAAGACAATGTAAAAATTCCAGAAGATAGACCAGGATATAAAGATGATGAAAGTAAAAAAGATTATGTACCAGGACAAGAAGATGATGATGACTTTGAAAAAGTAACACTTGTAAAATTCGACTTATCATTAAGAAAATTCATAACAGCAGTAAATAATACAGAAATAACAAGTAGAATACCACAAGTTGATGTTACTCCAATAAAAGATGGAAGCAGTACAACAGCAAAATACGATCATCCAAAAGATCCAGTACTTGTATCAAACGGAAACATAGTAACTTATACAATTAGAGTATTTAACGAAGGTGAAATGGACGGATATGCAAGTGAAATAAAAGATGATATGCCACAAGGTTTAAAATTCTTAACAGATAATAAGACTAACATAGAGTACAGATGGAAAATGTTAGATAAAGATGGAAAAGAAACAGAAAACTTAGATGAGGCTGTTTCAATAGTAACAGATTATCTATCAAAAGAACAAGAAAAAACAGCAGGAGCTAACTTATTAAAAGCATTCGATGGAGAAAAATTAGATTACAGAGATGTAAAAGTTGCATTTGAAGTAACAGAACCAAATACATCAGATAGAATTTTAATAAACCAAGCTCAAATATCAAAAGACTCAGACAAAGATGGAAATGATGTTACAGACCAAGACTCAGTTCCAGATAAATGGAATGAGGGAGAAGATGACCAAGACATAGAAAAAGTTAAGGTACAATATTTCGACTTAAGCCTGAGAAAATGGGTAACACAAGCGATCGTAACAGAAAATGGGGAAGATAAAATAATAGAATCTGGACACAAGGCAGAAGATGACCCAGAAGATGTTGTAAAGGTTGACTTGAAAAAGAGCAAAATAAACAAAGTAACAATAAAATTCAGATACAAAATAAGAGTTAAAAATGAAGGAAATATAGCAGGATATGCAAAAGAATTAAAAGACTATATTCCAACCGGACTAAAATTTGTACCAGAAGATAACCCACTATGGAAGCAAATAGACGAAAAGACAATAACAACAGACCAGACAAAAGACATATTATTACAACCAGGAGATACAACAGAAGTTGAAGTAGTGTTAACATGGATTAACGATTCAGAAAACTTCGGAGTAATGGACAACTGGGCAGAAATAAGCAAAGATCATAACGATTTCAACAGCCCAGATATAGACTCAACACCAGACAATAACAAAAAAGGTGAAGATGACATAGATGATGCTCCAGTATCTGTAGGCGTACAAACAGGACAAATAAAAACATTTACAACAATAAGCTTAGCAGTACTTGTAATATTATCTTCAGGAGTAGTATTAATAAAGAAATTTGTTTTATAATAAATTTCGCTCAATAGGGACACCCCCTTTTTGGGCGAAATTTTTATGCCAAATTTATTTACTTTAAAAATTCTCTATGTTATAATTCTATTTGAAAAGCGTTTTATACTAAGGAAGGTAATTGGAATGAATCAAATTTTAGTGACGAAAAATGATAAATCAAAAAAGGTAAAAGAAAAGAAGGTGCGAGAACCAAAGGCGCCAGGGGATATTACTGGTGTCGCAAAAGCTTTTGCTGGAATAATTCTTTTGTTTGGATTAGCTTTATCTGCTGATGGAGCTTATGCTTATACAAAAAATGTGGAACTTGCTAAAAATACTAAAGCACCAATTGTTTCTGTTTTAAAAACCGGAAATACAGCAAAATTATCTATTGAATGTACTAGCGGAATAAGAACAGTATCATTTACATGGAACAATTCTAATCCTACAATTGTGCAAGGACGTGGCAATAAAATATTGGAACAAATAATATCAATTCCATCTGGAGAGAATAACAAATTAAATATAACAGTTATAGATTCTAATGGGCAAACAAAAAGATATGTAAAGACTTTAAACCAGGATGCAAAAGATATTACAGAACCAGTAATAACTATTGAAGGCGTAAATTCTAATATAAAAATTACTGTAACAGATGATACAGCAATAGATTATGTAACATATAAATATGGTGATTCACAAGAAGTTACAATTTCTGCTGAAGAAGAGGGGCAAACAACAATAGAAGAAACAATTCCTGCACAGCAAGGGGAAGCAACACTTACGATAGAAGCTGTTGATAAGGCTCAAAATGTTGCTACAAAAGAGCAAAAAATAAAAGGAACAAAACGTCCTACGGTAGAAGTAAAACGAGATCCTAATGATGCATCATACATATTAATAAAAGCAACAGATGATGATGGCTTAAGATTACTTTGCTACGACTTAAATGGACAAGGATATACAACAGACCCTAATATTTCAATAAATGATACAAAATTTGAATATAGACAAAAGCTTGATTCTGGAACAAATAAAATATCTTTACGTGTTTATAATATAAATGAACAAGTAACTGAATTTAATGCAGAATATGAAAACTAAAAAAACAAGATGAGGTTGAATTAAATTCAGCCTAATTTTGCTGTAAAAGGCTATTCATATAAAACAATATTATAATTAATAAATGAAAAATAATATCTAGTAACATGGTTTATAGGTAGAACCATAAAACCTAAATAATAATAAGGAACGTACTTAAATATGCATACCGTATATATAATTGATGATGATGAAAATTTGAAAAATAAACTGAATGAAGAATTTAAAAAAGATGATAATTATAAGTTTAAGCAAATAAGAACAGAAGAAATTGATGTAGCGTTGAAAGATATACCAGCACTAATAATTGTAAATGAAGATACAATTTCGGAAAAGGCAACAGAGGTATGCCATAAGATAAGAAACAATGATGATAATTCTATAACTCCTGTAATAGTTGTAACTTCAGAATATGAGAGAGAACATAAGGTAGAAATACTGAAGGCTGCGGCAACGTATTATATAAAAAATCCTTTAGATTATGAATATTTATATTATACAATTACAAACATAATAAACCTTTTATACATAAATAGGAAAGTTAGCCCTTTAACAAATTTGCCGGGAAATGTACAAATACAGGCGGAAATGAAAAAACGTTTATTAAAAAAACAATTTTTTGTTATGCTTTATATAGATTTAGACAATTTCAAGGCATATAATGATGTTTATGGATTTTCAAATGGAGATGAAATAATAAAATTTACTGCTAGAACGATTTCTAGAAATGTTCACTCAAAGTGTGAAGATAATAATTTTGTTGGACATATTGGTGGAGATGATTTTATAGCAATAGTTGAAGATGAAGACTATGAGAGAATCTGTCAAAACATTGTATTAGAGTTTGACAAAAATGTAAAAAAGTATTTTTCGGAAGAAGATGTTGAAAAGGGTTATCTAGAAGTACCGAATAGAAAAGGGATAATAGAGGAATTTCCATTAACAACTATATCTGTCGGAGCGGTGGAAGTGGATCCAGGAAGATTCCATAATACATTAGAAATTGGAGAAGCTGGAGCACAGGTAAAACATTTATCTAAAACAATTCCAGGAAGTACATATGTAATAGATAGAAGAAAACACTAAATATTTGGAAGTAAAAAACTTTGGTTAAAGTCTAACAGTAGGAATGAGCGAAAACTTTATTTTAATATATTATAAAATATGACAAAAAATGATGAGAAAATGTAAAATTCTCATTATTTTTTTACCATAAAATAAAAATTTGTAGAAATTGGTAATAATTTGACTTACGATTTAAATTGACTTTAAAATTGGACTACCTTATAATTGAAGTAATTTAATTGAAGGGAAAGTGATTATATGAGAAAAATAAACACAGTGAAAGAACTGGTAGATTTTGCATACAATAGGTACAAAACTAAAAAGGCAATAACAATAGAAAGTGATTATATAAAAAACATAAACTATTTCAATTTTAGGTTTGATATATATTCAATGGCAAGAGTAATAAAATCAAAAGAAAACCAAATACGAAATAATAAAATAGCGATAATATCAGAATTCAGATATGAATTTTTAGTAACATATCTCGCAAACATAATGGTAAACAATGCTGTAATATTAATAGATAATAAACTTAGCAAAAATACAATAGAAAAAGTAATAAAAAAATATAATATAAACACAATATTTTTTTCAAGTACATATAAAGAAAAAGTCTTAGAAATAATAAAAAATAATAATTGTAATAATTTTAACCTAATAAATTTTGATTCTGAAAATCAATTCCCAATTATAGAATACGAGAAACTAATAAACATAGGAAGATACATAGAAAATTATAGCATAGATAATCTTTCAAAAGAAGAAAACCGAGAGAAGAGCACTATAATAGTAAGCTTAGCAGGAGAAAAGAAATATTCTCAACAAGAGTTTATAGAAAGTGCAAATGTAATTGCTAAAACTGCAAGAATAAGAAAAAGAAAAGAGATGAATGCCTTAGAACAGGTAAATACATTTTACGAAGTAGTAATAGGTATAATTTTGCCAATGATTTGTGGGTTAAATACAAAATATTTTGCAGATAATGAACTTATAAAAAATGATTTATTAATAATAGAAGAAAATAATAAGAATATGGTAATTTTGTATAGAAAACATAAATATTTAGTTGAACATACAGGAATAAATACATATGTAGCAAGGGCAGAAGAAAACTTGCCAGCAAGAGAACACAAGAAAGATACTCAAAATTTTGTACTAATTAAAGCAGATAAAAAAGATAGGATAAAGAATAATAAAAGTCAAGCTACAGTATAACAAAAGTCAATCTATAGTATAATAGATAAAAATTACTGAAATTTTAGATTTTATAGAGGAGCGTAAGAAATAGAGTAAAGACTGAAAATTGAAAAGTTCAGATTTGCTATAATAGAAAAACTACTGAGAAAAATAATGCTTTTAAACATATTTATATGTTGTAAATAACTGATTTGCTTTTAAAACTTAAATGTTTGAGACTTTATAATGATTTAGCAAAATTTTGAAAAAGGTTGAAATTAAGCGGAAAATTGACAAATGCTTCAAAATAATGTAAAATAGGTATATAAAGGTGGAGATAAAATATATGCCGAAAACTAAATTAAATTTAGATAAATTAATTTCGAGAACAAAAATATATTTGGTAGTAATTGCTATTATATTGGTAATTTTATGCGTGGTTGAGCCTAAGGCAATAATACCATCTATTTTAGCGTACATTGCTATTTTTGTGTACACAATATGGTCAAATAATAAGAGAAAAACAGAAATCTCGGAGCATATTAATGAGCTTACTGTAAGTGTTGATAAAGCAGCACAAAGTACTATAATTAACTCGCCATTTCCATTAGTTGTTTTAGAAACGAATGGAAATATAATTTGGAAGAGCAGCAATTTTATTAAAGAATTTGCAAATATAGATACTGGAACTACTTTAACAGACATAATAAAAGAGCTAAAACTAAAAATTGAAAATGGAAAAAACACAAATAATATATCAATTTCTGAAAGTATGAAAATTGGTGATAAAAACTATAAGGTAATTGCAGAATATACAAAGCTTAGAGAAAAAGAGCATAAAAATTCATCAGAATATATGGCAACAGTATATTTTTTAGATGAGACAAACCATGTGAAATTGTTAGAAGAATACAATAATTCTAGAACTTGTATAGGAATTATAGTATTAGATAATTACGAAGAATTGATGCAGAGAGTGACAGAAGAGGAAAAATTAAAAATCACTTCAAATGCAGAAAAAAACATATATTCTTGGGTGAATAAGTATGATGGATTACTTGTAAAATCTGAAAGAGATACCTATGTATGCATATTTGATCAATTGAACTTAGAAAAAATAAAAGAAGACAAATTTGAAATTTTAGATGAAATAAAAGAGATAAAGACTCAGGATAATATTCAATTAACATTGAGTATTGCAATTTCTGAAAATGAAAAAACAAATTCAGAAGAATATAAATCGGCTAAGGCTGTAATAGACATAGCTTTAGGACGTGGTGGAGACCAGGCTATTATAAAGCAAAATGGTAAATACTACTTCTTTGGTGGTAGAACACAAGAAGTTGAAAAGCGTACAAGAGTTAAGGCAAGAATTGTTGCACAAGCATTAGAAGAATTGATGAATAGTGCAAGCAATATTATAATAATGGGCCATACTAATAGTGATATAGATGCTATGGGCTCTGGAATGGGCGTGTATAGAATTGCAAAAACAATAGGAAAAGATGCTTATATTGTAAATGAAACAAATGGTACAAGCTTAGATAACTTTATAAATGATTTGAAAGATATAGAAGAATATAATGATGTTATAATCGACAAAGCTGAAGCTTTAAACAAAATAAGTGCAGATTCTTTATTAGTAGTAGTTGATACAGATAAGAAAAACTATGTTGAAGCTCCAGAATTACTAGACAAGACAGATAAAATTGTTGTAATAGACCACCACAGAAGAGGAACAGATTATATAGAAAATGCAATACTTACATTCCACGAAGTATATGCATCATCTGCTTGTGAGCTTGTAACAGAACTTGTAGAATATGCTGAAAAAACGGTAAAACTTACTAAATTTGAAGTAGAGGCCTTGTATGCTGGAATAATGATGGATACAAAAAACTTTACATTTAAAACAGGTGTAAGAACTTTCGAAGCTGCAGCATTTTTAAGAAAATGTGGAGTAGATATTATAAAAGTAAAGAAATGGTTCCAAAGTGACCTAGAAACTTATAACAAAATATCTGAAATCGTTGCAAAATCAGAGATAATAGACGATACAATCGCGATTTCAATATATGACAAAGAAGATAGTGATGCAAACATTACATGTGCGAAAGCAGCAGACGAATTATTAACAATAAGCAATATAACAGCATCATTCGTAATTGGAAAAATGGGTGACAAAATCTATATTAGTGGCAGGGCTATTGGTGACATAAATGTGCAATTAATACTAGAAAAACTTGGTGGCGGAGGACACATAACAGTTGCCGGAGCTCAAGTAGAAGGAATGACACAAGAAGAAGTAAAACAAGAATTAATAAATAGAATAAACGAATATTTTACAGAAATATCATAAAATTTTGATGAAAAGAGGGTTTTCCGTCCAACAGGAATACTCTCTTTTGCAATATAAATGTAAATTTTTTGAAAAAGTGTTTGAAAAATATAAAATAATATGAGTGTATTTAAATACAAAATAAATGAGCTTGTTATAATCAGAGTGAATAAGTTGATGGAGTATGTGTATCTGCAAGTACACATACTTTTTTTGCAAAAATTAAAAAAAAGAGTAATATAAAAAATGTTTACAAATCTTAAATAAGATAGTAAAATAGATGTGACACAAAAATAGGAAGGAGACAATTATTATGAAGGTTATTTTATTAGGTGATATAAAAGGAGTAGGAAAGAAAGATCAGGTTATTGAAGCAAGTGACGGATACGCACGTAATTTCTTATTTCCTAAAAAACTAGCTGTTGAGGCTAATAATGAAAATATGAGCAAATTAAAATCTAAGCAAGAGTCAAATAAATTTAGAAAAGATACCGAAAAGAAAGAAGCAGAAGAGCTTGCTAAGAAACTTACAGGAATTATGCTAAAAATTAAAGTAAGAGCTGGAGAAAATGGAAAAATCTTCGGAGGAGTTACAAGCAAAGAAATTTCTGAAGGATTAAAAAAGGATTATAAAATAGAGATAGATAAGAAAAAGATAATATTATCTGAAAATATCAAGACACTTGGAACTGTAACAGTTGATGTTAAATTGTATGAAGGTGTTATGGGTAAGTTAAAGGTTGATATTATTGCAGAGTAACGTTGAAAAATAATTACAATTTTGGCTACGTCAAATCTCATTTACAACGCGGTTACATACAGCAAGTATGCGCCCTTACCTTGTAAATTCATTTTCCTTGCCAAAATTTAATTCTTTTCCAACTACTGATTTAAATAATAAAAAATAAACTACGAAAGGAAGATTGCAATGGATTTAGGCAAAGTGCCACCACAGGATATAGAAGCAGAGCAAGCTGTAATTGGAAGTATGCTTACAGACCAAGATGCAGTTAGTTCAGCTATTGAAACATTAAAACCAGAAGATTTTTATAGAGAAGACAATAAAATAATTTATGAAGCTATTTTGAATATTTATAATAGGGCAGAGCCTATAGACATTATAACTCTAAAGGCAGAGCTTTCTTCTATGAACAAGTTAGAAGCCGTTGGAGGACTAGAATATATTGCTGTTCTTCCAGATAAAGTTCCAACTACGGCAAATGTTGATAGATACATAAAAATAGTAGAAGAAAAGGCTATGCTTAGAAATTTAATAAAAACTGCAAATGAAATTCTAAATATGGGGTATGAACCAACAGAAGAACCGGAAAGGGTTATGGATTTGGCAGAAAAGAAGATTTTTGATGTTATGCAAAAAAAGAGCCAGAAGGGTTACACTCCAATTAAAGACGTTTTAGTTGAATCTTTTGCTAAGTTGGAAGAATTATATAATCAGAAACAACACGTAACTGGTGTACCAACAGGATTTATTGATTTAGACAGAATGACTGCCGGACTTCACGGCTCTGAGTTTATATTAATTGCTGCTAGACCCGCAATGGGAAAATCCGCATTTGCCTTAAATATTGGTGCATATGCTGCTACAAGAGCAAACATTCCGGTTGCTATATTCAGCTTGGAAATGGCGAAAGATCAAGTTGCTAACAGAATTTTGTGTAGCGAAGCATTAGTTGATAGTAATGCTGTAAGAACTGGTGAATTAACAGATGAAGACTTGAGTAAGCTTGCAGAAACATCTGGGGAACTATCACAAGCACAAATTTTTATAGATGATACAGCAGGTATCTCTGTAATGGAAATACGTGCAAAATGTAGAAAATTAAAATTAGAAAAGAATATAGGATTAGTAATAATCGACTATTTGCAACTTGTTCAAGGAAGTGGTAAAACGTCGAGCAGAGAGCAAGAAATTGCGGAGATAAGTAGATCTTTAAAAATTCTTGCAAAAGAAATTGAAGTACCAGTAATTGCACTTTCACAGCTATCTAGAGCCGTTGAAGCAAGACCTGACCATAGACCTATGCTTTCAGACTTGCGTGAATCTGGTTCTATCGAGCAGGACGCTGATATAGTTATGTTTTTGTATAGAGACGACTATTATAATGAAGATTCAGAAAAGAAAAATCAAGCAGAAGTAATAATAGCAAAGCAAAGAGCTGGTTCTACTGGAACTGTTGACCTAGCATGGCTTGGACAATATACTAAATTTGCTAATCTGGATAAATATAGAGAGTAATTTTTTTAAGCTATAAATTATAATAATATACAGCTTGTAAAAAGTGAGGAATGAAATATTATATGGTAAAAGAAACAATATTAAATACAATAAAAAAGTATAATTTAATAGAACCAAACGATACTATTATAGTGGCTGTTTCTGGTGGACCAGACTCGATGTGCCTATTGGATAACTTGATAGAATTAAAGCAAGAATTACAAATAAAAAAGATAGTAGTTGCACATTTAAACCACATGATAAGAGAAGAAGCTAAATCTGAAACAGTATATGTGCAAGAATATTGTAAGAATAAAGAAATTGAATGCTATGTGAAATTTGTTGATATTTTGAAAAAATCAACAGAATTAAAGATTGGTACAGAAGAATGTGGAAGACGTGAAAGATATGCATTTTTTGATGAAATATCAGAAAAGGTTGGTGCAAATAAAATTGCAATTGCCCATAACCTTAACGACAATGCAGAAACAGTATTGATGCACCTTTTAAGAGGAAGTGGAATTTCTGGACTTGGAGGCATAAAACCATATAGAGAAGGAAAATTTATAAGGCCTCTAATAAAATGTGATAGAGCCGATATTGAAAATTATTGTGAAGAAAAAAATTTACAACCTAAATTTGACAAAACAAACAAAGATAATACTTACACAAGAAATAGAATAAGGAATGAGCTTATTCCATATATTCAAAAGGAATTTAATCCAAATATAATAGAAACATTAGATAGACTTTCTGAACTTGTTTTAGATGAAGAAGATTACATGCAAAATGCTACGGAGGAAGCATTTACAGAGATTCTAATAGAACAAGAAAACACAAAAATAGTTTTAAATTTAAAAAAATTTAATCGACAAGAGCATGTAATAAAAACAAGAATAATAATGCAAATTACAAAAATATTATATGGAACATCGAATGGAATAGAAAAGAAACATGTAGAGGATATTATAAAATTATGTGGAAATAATATAGGAAATAAATTTTTGATGCCGAATAAATATTATAAAATATCCGTAAAAGGCGGGAAAGTAAGCTTTGAAAAATTATTGCATTAATGACTAGAACAAATTTTTATTTTTATAAAGCCTTAACACGTCGCTCTTGGTCGGAATTCCTTCAGACTTCTCAAAAGGCGAGCTTCCTTTTTCGTTTAAAAAAATAAAAATTTGCTTCTTGAAAAGTAAAGATAAATTAAGTTCATTCGTTCTTCCGTAGGACTTACGAAAATTTAACAATTTTGTAATAATAAACTTTGCCTGAAAGTATTGAAATAATGGCTTAAATGTGATATATTGCAAAATATCTGAAAGGAAAAAGTAATAATAAATATAACAAAAAATTATATTTATAGTATCAAACAAAAGGAGGAAAAATTTTGAAAAATAGTTTAAAAACATTAGCTGTTTGGCTAATAATTGGCGTAATTTTGGTGGTAGCAATATCAACAATATTAGAAAATTCAAATACAAAACTTTCATATTCAGACTTGATTGCAAAGATTGATGCCGGTCAAGTAGAAAAGATTGAGCTAGATGCAGGCGGTGCTTCTGCAACAGTAAAGCTAAAAAATGATAATATAGAGAAAAAAGTTAATGTGCCAAGTGTAGATAACTTGATGGAAAATTTACAAGACAATATGAAATCAGCTAGCATAACAGTAACTGAAAAATCTGAGTCTGCATGGGGAATTTTCTTAGCATATTTAACTCCAATAGGAATTATAGTAATATTCTTTATTTTCTGGTTTGTATTAATGAGTGGAGCAAATAGCCAAAATGGAAATAAAACAATGACATTTGGAAAGAGCAAAGCTAGAGTATTAAACCCAACAGATAAAAACAGAGTTACATTTGATGATGTTGCTGGTGTTGATGAAGAAAAAGAAGAATTAGAAGAAATAGTTGAATTCTTAAAAACTCCAAAGAAATTTACAGATATGGGAGCAAGAATACCAAAAGGTGTTTTATTAGTTGGTCAACCAGGTACTGGTAAAACATTACTTGCTAAAGCAGTTGCTGGTGAAGCAGGGGTACCATTTTTTAGTATAAGTGGTTCTGAATTCGTAGAAATGTTTGTTGGTGTTGGTGCATCAAGAGTTAGAGACTTGTTCGAA